>ENA-OQCK01000650-OQCK01000650.1-human-gut-metagenome-genome-assembly--contig:-NODE-650-length-16901-cov-7.461965_pt1 | contig 16901 bp, 10 predicted proteins | sample MGYA00242498_ERZ504578 | MGnify/ENA primary metagenome ERZ504578 (study PRJEB26092, sample SAMD00036229) | human gut metagenome | host: Homo sapiens | study: EMG produced TPA metagenomics assembly of...
AAAAAATTAGCTATAACACTCATCCTTTTAGATTTGTCGTGTGTCTATTTGATAGGAGAGCAGGAAACAGAGTGTTAACCTTAAAATAGATATGCGTATGGATTCCTCATAAATAGATAATATAAGAACAGCCGAAAAGCTCCTACCCTTTTCGGCTGCCGGTCGTATTAAAAATAAATTTCTAATACCAACTATTAAAATCAATACAAATATATGAAAGAAAAGCAAGAAAGCCCTCGGCGTAGGTGCCTTTTAATATTAATTGAGAAAATACCGAATGCCATGAAGTTAACCTTTCTATTTTTAGTCATATCCTTGCTGAGTTTCACGGCTACCGCCTCGGCTCAGCGGGTTTCTATTGTGCTGGACAATGCGAAAGTGGAGAAAGTTTTAGCTACCATCACCCACCAAACCGGGTTGAGTGTTGCGTATAGCAAACAAATCGTAGATTTGAATCGGAGAGTGAGCGTTAATTTTACGAATGCAGAATTGACAAATGTATTGGATAAAATAACGGAGGGCACGTCATTAAGTTATGAAGTTAAAAATGGAAAGATCTACTTATTTGAAAAACCTATAGCGAATGCGGTCACCCAGCAAGCCCAAAAAATAACGGGTGTTGTTGTCGATTCAAAAGGGGAACCTATCATTGGAGCGAATGTTGTGGAGAAAGGTACTACAAATGGTACAATAACAGACTTTGATGGTAAATTTATTTTGGAGGTATCGGATAACGCGACACTTCAATTTTCTTATATCGGCTTTATGCAACAACTGTCGCTATTGCGGGACAGACTTCATTGAATGTACGTTTAAGGGAGGATACACAGGCTTTGGAAGAGGTTGTGGTTGTTGGTTATGGAACACAGAAGAAGGTGAATTTGACAGGTTCTGTTTCTTCAGTCAAATTTGATGAGGAATTGGCGAATCGTCCGATCACTGATGCTTCTCAAGCACTTTCCGGAAAGGTTTCCGGCGTGTGGATCAGCCAGAATTCGGGTAAGCCGGGAGATGATGGAGCGCAATTGAGAATTCGTGGCTGGGGTACATTGAATAATTCGGACCCGTTGGTGATTATTGACGGAGTAGAAGGGGTATTCAGCCAAGTAAACCCGAGTGACATCGAAAGTATCACAGTCTTGAAGGATGCGGCTAGTGCGGCTATTTACGGATCAAAGGCCGCTAACGGTGTCGTTTTGGTTACGACGAAGATGGGAAAGAACAATGAGAAAACCCAAGTAGAGTTGAACTCTTACGTCGGAATGCAGCAGATCGGACGTCATTTTGATTTAGTGACGAATAGCGCCGAGCATATGACTATGGCGAATCAAGCTTTGGTGAATGGGGGAGAGAACCCTCTTTTCTCGGAAACATTGATCTCTAATTTCGCAAACGGAACAGATCCTTATAAATACCCGAATACGGATTGGTATGACTCTCTTTATCGGAATGCTTTAATAACAGGGCATAATTTGTCGATTCGCGGTGGATCGGAGAAACTATCTTCCTTCTTGTCTTTGAACTATTTGAGTCAGGAAGGTATTTTGATGAACTCTAAGGCGGAGCGGTTCGGTATCCGGGCAAATGTGGAGTATAAAGTGAATTCATGGTTGAGAGTTGGCGCTCGTTTGAATTATACTCGTAGGAATTCCCAAGAGCCTTTTGATTTGTTCCGTGTATTCGAACAGCAACAAGGCGCGGCTCCTTTCATCGCTCCATATACCCGGGATGGCCGTTTCGGTTCGGTAGAGGCGATTAAGGATGATGGCACTTATTGTATACGACTTATCAGCCGGTTATAGACGCTTCGAACGGGGCGACTAAAACATCCAAGGATTATATGGCTGTAAATGCTTTCGCTACCGTGGATTTTACGAAAGACTTGAACTTACAAGTAACATGGGCCTCTAATGGCAATTGGAAAATGGTTGATAAATATAATGAGACCCTTTATGGATATACGGATTCTGGCATAGAGACGATACCGAAAAATTACAATCGTGATGGTATTGTGTTGAGTAGAGAGCAAGTATCGACTATGCGTAATAATTTCCAAGCGACATTAAACTATAGCAAGCGATTTGCGGATAAGCATTATGTTGCCGCTATCCTTGGTACCCAATTGGAGAATTACAGTATAAAGAACGTATTTGCCCGAAGAACCAACCCACCCAAAGAAGGATTAACCCAAGTGGATGCGGGAACGGAAGGTATCAAGGGAGAGGGAAATTTTGAAGGTCTACGCATGGCATCTTATTTTGGTCGATTGAATTATGCCTTTGCGGATAAATATTTATTTGAGATGAATCTCCGTGCCGATGCCTCCTCTCGTTTTAAACGGGGAAATCGTTGGGGTGTTTTTCCGGGCTTCTCTGCAGGATGGCGTTTGAGTGAAGAGGCGTTTATTAAGAACCTGAATCTGTTTTCTAATTTGAAACTACGTGCGTCATGGGGACAATTAGGCAATCAAACCATTGAAGGATATTGGCCTTATTTAACAGTGATCTCCCAAAATTATGATTTGAGTTATAATTATGGAGGTTCATTGGCTCCGGGGGCTGCCGTAACCGCTTTGGTGGATGAGGATATTACTTGGGAAACTACCTCTTCCTTGGATATTGGCGTGGATTTGGGCTTCTTAGGTAATAAGTTGAATATTGAAGCTGATTACTTCAATAAAAAGACAACCGATATTATCGTTCAATTGCCAATACCAAATGTATTAGGGGATAAGACTGCGCCGTTTGAGAATGTGGGCGAAATGAAAAATAATGGTTTTGAGTTAGTGTGAATTATGATAATCTTGAGACGAGCAGAGATCGTCTTGGATTTAACGTAGGACTAAACTTTACGTATATCGATAATAAAGTAACGAAATTTCAAGGAGGAAACTCTCCGGACCAGCTTTATTTGATTCGTGAGGGATATCCGTATAAGGCTTTGTATGGCTATAAAGCGGTTGGCATCTATCAATCGGACGAAGAAGCCGCTCAACATATGTATAGCAATGGGCTTAAGCCGGAAATGGGAAATCTGAAATACGAGGATGTTAATAACGATGGAAAATTAGACTATCAAGATAAACAAGTACTTGGTAATACGATTCCTAAAATTACGTATGGACTTACTGCCGGCTTACGCTATAAAGGGTTTGACTTAAATATCTTATTCCAAGGTTTGGGACAGGCGAATGCGTTTACGAAGAGCGGCATGACCCGTATGCAATACGAATGGCTGACTATTTCTGATAAATGGCGGGATGCGTGGAGCCCAGAGAATCCGGACTCAAATATACCGATGCTTCGGTTTGACTCTTCATGGGACACGTATGACTCCTCATTTTGGGTACATCGTATCGATTTCTTGAAATTGAAGAACTTACAATTAGGTTATGCGTTCCCTGAATGGATTACCTCAAAGCTAAAAATGCAACGGTTGTACGTATATGCGAATGCCCAGAACCTGTTTACGATTATGTGGAAAAAAGGATATGAAGGATATGATCCGGAAAGAAATACGTTTGATTCGGGTACCAATTATTACCCGACTCCGAGAATATTTACATTTGGTATAAATCTTAATTTCTAAAAGTATGAAACAGTTATTAGCATATTGCTTATCAATTATACTATGTGTCTCTTTCACGGGATGTATGGAGAATTATTTGGATTTGTATCCTGAGGATAAGATTACTTCGGCGAGTTTCCCGGAAAATGAATCGGATATCAAACTCCTTTTAAATGGTGTCTATGCTCAATTGAGGGAAAAAGAGGTTTATAATCAAGGCTTGTTTGGCTTTGGCATAACGGATGGAGCTACCCCTAACGCATTTAACTGGGGAACGGATGAGGTTTTTAATAAGTTGGGTGCCGGGCGATTGAGCTCTAGTGACGGAGGAGTAGTAACGTATCGTTGGAAAAGATGTTACGAGATAATCTCCCGGGCAAACTATTTGTTGGCCTGCATGGATTTAGTGGATTTATCGGAAGAAGCGAAAGCCAAATATTCAGGTGAGACTCATTTTCTACGGGGACTGGCTTATTCCGTGCTAGCGGAAACCTATGGTGGGGTACCTATTATATTGACGGACATTTCCACGGAAGAAGCTCGTAGCTTGAAGCGGGCGAGTTTGGAGGAGACTTGGCAACAAGCGCTGGATGATTATGAGGTTGCGATCACCAATCTGGGAGTGGATGCTCCCGAGCCGGGGCGTGCTACCAAGGGGGCGGCTTTAGGTATGAAAATGCGAGCTACTTATACCAAGGTAAATACAAGGAGGTTCTGGCTTGTGTCGAGCAATTGATGCGTTGAAGAAATATGGTCTTTTCCATAGTTATGAGGGCTTGTTTGATCCGGCTAATGAGAACAATAAGGAAGTATTGTTTGATATCCAATATATTGAAGGCGAGAATTCGCAAGGTTCCTATATTGACCAGTATTGCGGAACGGGTACCGGAAGTTGGACCCGTGGAAGCCGTTATGTCCCTACGGATGATTTGGTAGCGGCTTATGAGACGATCGACGGCTCTCCTGTAGATCCCGAGAATCCTTATGAGAACCGGGATCCTCGTTTAGGTTTCACGGCTGTACTTCCGGGTTCTTATTTCTTGGGCTATCGTTTCCCTAATTACCTGTATCCGGGAGGTGCGTTTAATCATGCCGGTAATCGGTTGAAACATTTAAGTACCCGTAAATATCGGATTCAGGATGAGTCAAAGCTTCCTCCTTCCGGGCAGTCTTATATCAATGATATCATACTGAGATATGCGGATGTCTTATTGTCTAAAGCGGAGGCGATTATAGAGACGAATGGAAGTGTAGCGGATGCGATCGCTATTCTCAACCGGATCCGTACGGAAAGGGATGACGTTAAGATCTCTTTGCTGCCGACATCTATGAGTCGTGAGGAGGCTCGTGAGAAAGTAAGGCATGAGAGACGGATTGAGTTGGCGTTGGAAGGTCGTTATTGGTCAGACGTGAAACGTTGGAAAATCGGGAAGACGCTTTATCCTATGATTATAAAAGATCATGAAGGAAGCGTGATCGAGACGAAGTTCCCGAATGGATATCTGGAATATTACGATTTACTGCCTATTCCTGATAGCGAGCGCTCTTTGAATCCGAATTTGGATCAGAACCCGGTTGGTAATGTTCAACTAAAAGAAGGATGAAATGAAATTTATATCTAAATTGATACCGGTATTAGCCCTTTCCGGAGTGGCCGTGGCTACTCAAGCGGCGGAAAGGCCAAATGTGATCATCGTATTTATCGATGATTTCGGATATGGGGATTTAGGTTGTTACGGGAGTACGAAGCATCGTACTCCCCATATCGACCAGATGGCTAAAGAGGGAATACGACTGACCGATTTTTATGTGGGTTCGAGCGTGAGCACACCTTCCAGATCGGCTTTATTGACAGGGTGTTATCCAAGGCGAGTCTCCATGCATGTAAATGCGGACCCTACACCTTTGATGTCCAAAGGGAGGCAAGTGCTATTTCCAGTTTCGCATAAAGGCTTGAATCCCGGTGAGATAACGATCGCCGAGTTGATGAAGGAGCAGGGGTATGCGACGGCTTGTATCGGGAAATGGCATCTAGGGGATCAATTGCCATTTCTTCCTACCCGGCAGGGTTTCGACTATTATTATGGTATTCCTTATAGTAACGATATGGATCGTCCGTATTGTCCGTTACCCTTGATGGAACAGGAGGAGGTAATAGTGGCTCCTGTCGGTCATGATTCCTTGACGATTCGTTATACCAATAAGACTGTGGAGTTTATAAAGTCTCATAAGGAATCTCCGTTCTTTATTTACTTGTGCCATAATATGACTCATAATCCGTTAGCGGCTTCTCCCGCTTTCAAGGGAAAGTCTCAGAACGGACTCTATGGAGATGCGACCGAGGAATTGGATTGGTCGATGGGAGTCTTGCTTGAGACTTTAAAGGAGGAAGGATTGGATCAAAATACCTTGGTTATCTTTACTTCCGATAATGGTGCGGATGAACACTTCGGCGGTACGAACCGTCCGTTGAGAGGCCAAAAGGGTACGACGTATGAAGGTGGGTTCAGGGTACCTTGTATAATGAGATGGCCCGCTAAAATACCGGCGGGACAGGAGACTGATAATCTGGTGACTTCGATGGATTTCTTACCGACATTGGCGCATTATTGCGGTTATGCGGTTCCTTCCGACCGGGTGATAGATGGGCATAATGTGTCTGGAATCTTGGAGGGAGAATCGAAGGCATCGCCCACGGAGACTTTCTATTATTACCAGAAACAACAATTACAAGCGGTACGTTGGGGAAACTGGAAGTATCATTTACCTTTGAAGGAACGTATCAAAGGCCCTCACTTCCCGGATACGGAAGTCGGTGAAGCTCGTTTATATAATTTGGCGAATGATTTGTCGGAAACAACCAATGTCATCGATAAACATCCCGAAGTAGTGACGAAGATGAATCAATGGATCGAACAGGTTCGTAGTGATATGGGAGATTGGGGATATGAAGGCCGGAACCAGCGTCCTGCCGGTATTATAGATGAACCTTTTCCCCGTTTACTTAAATAAAAAGATACGCATATGAAAACACTGAAATCATTGTCTGTTTTAACAGCGGCGGTATTATCGAACAGCTTGAGCTTGAACGCTGCCTCGGATGCGGCCAATAAGCCTAATTTTGTAATCATATTCTGTGACGATATGGGATATGGGGATTTGAGTTGCTATGGGAATCCCACGATCCGCACACCGAATATAGACCGTATGGCTTGTGAAGGAATGAAGCTGACCCAGTTTTATGTGGGGGCCGGAGTTTCTACGCCAAGTCGGGCCGCGTTAATGACCGGACGTTTGCCGGTTCGAAATGGATTATATGGAGATCGGGTAGCCGTACTTTTCCCTAACTCAAAGGCTGGGTTAGGACAAGATGAGGTTACGATCGCCAAAATTTTACAACAAAACGGGTATGCGACCGGCTGTGTAGGCAAATGGCATTTAGGAGCGTTCTCTCCCTATTTACCGACGGATCATGGTTTTGATACCTATTTCGGCATACCTTATTCCAATGATATGAGCCCCGTTCAGAATAAAGGTGCGCATGCCCGGAATTTTCCTCCGACTCCATTGATATTAGATGGTAAGCAAATCGAATCGGAACCGGATCAGGGAGAATTAACCCGTCGCTATACGGAGAAAGCGGTATCGTTCATTAAGGATCATTCAAAGGAGCCTTTCTTCCTTTATTTCGCTCATACCTTCCCGCATATCCCATTGTACACGAATGCCCGTTTCGAGGGAACGAGCAAACGAGGCCTGTACGGAGATGTGGTTGAGGAAATAGACTGGAGCGTTGGGGAAGTGTTGAAGGCTCTGCGTGAGAATGGCTTGGACGAGAATACGTTTGTTATTTTTACCAGCGATAACGGCCCTTGGCTGACGGAGCATGAGAATGGTGGTTCCGCAGGTCCGTTGAAGGATGGCAAGGGTACTTGGTGGGAAGGTGGCTTCCGGGTTCCGGCCATTTGTTGGATGCCGGGAAAAATCAATCCGGCGATCAACGATGAGATTATGACCTCGATGGATTTATATCCGACTTTCCTCTCGATGGCGGGTATCGAGCAACCGAAAGATCTTGTATTGGATGGCGTGAATCAAACCGGATTATTGTTTGAGGAAAAGCATTCCGCCCGTGATGAGGTTTATTATTGGTGGGGAAGCGAGTTGATGGCGATCCGTAAAGGGGAGTGGAAGTATTATTTTAAGACGATCAAGGACCAATATCTGCGAACCTGTAAGATCGAGACTCCGGCAGAACCCTTGTTGTATAACGTGGAGACAGATATCTCGGAGAGGTTCAATCAGGCGGAGAAGCATCCGGAGATCGTGAAATTACTGATCGAGGCCGGTGAGAAACATAAGAAAGGAATGAAGATCAAACCTTCCGTATGTGATATGATGTAATGGGAAATTAAAAACAACAGATAGATGAATAAATATATACTGACAGCGGCTTGCGGATTGGCTTTTTCCGCAGCTTCCGCACAAACAAAGGCTTTGCCGGATAGCCCGAATATCCTGCTGATTTTGGTGGATGATTTGGGATATGGTGATTTGTCCTGTCAAGGAGCCGCCAAGGACATTCAAACTCCACATATCGATAAATTATTAAATGAAGGAGTTCGTTTCACGAATTTCCATGCGAACTGTCCGGTCTCCTCTCCTAGTAGAGCTTCCTTATTAACCGGTCGTTATCCGGATATGGTAGGCGTACCGGGAGTTATTCGTACGCATAAAGAGGATAGCTGGGGGTATCTGTCGGAGGATGCCGTATTATTACCCCAGATGTTGAAGAAAAGAGGCTATCATAATGCGATGGTTGGAAAATGGAATTTAGGATTGGAGTCTCCGAATACCCCTACGGAAAGGGGCTTCGATTTCTACCGGGGATTTTTAGGGGATATGATGGATGATTATTATACCCATCGTCGTTTCGGAAATAATTATATGCGTGAGAATTTGAAAGAGATCGATCCACAAGGACATGCTACAGAGGTTTTCTCTGATTGGGCGATCCGTTACCTGTCGGATATGAAGCAAAAGCAAGAGCCTTTCTTCTTGTATCTAGCTTATAATGCCCCACATACCCCGATACAACCTCCTCAGGAATGGCTGGAAAAGGTGAAAAAGCGTGAACCGTCACTTCCAGAGAAGCGTGCTAAGATTGTCGCCTTGATTGAGCATTTGGATTATAACGTCGGACGTGTGTATGAGGCCTTGGAACAGAATGGCCAGTTGGAGAATACGATCATTATATTTACCTCTGATAATGGAGGGCAGGACGATGCGGGTGCGAATAACGGCCCGTTCAGAGGCGCGAAGCAGGATATGTATGAGGGAGGGATCCGGGTAGCCGGAGGTATTTATTGGAAGAACCAGATCCGTCCGGCGGTACGTGATAATTTCGTCATGCTTTCGGATATGTTCCCGACCTTATGCGATCTGACAGCCGTGCCTGTATCACATGAGATCGACGGTATCAGTATCTTGCCTCTTTTACGGGGTGAGGAACAAGATACCGGAGATCGAATGGTGCATTGGGTGCGAAGAAGGTAATTCCCGATATGGAGGTCAGGCATATTACGCATCTCAATACCGGGATTTCAAGATTTTACAAAATACTCCTTGGGAGCCTATCCAATTCTTTAATATAAAGGAAGATCCGAAGGAACAAAGTCCGATCGGGGAACGATCTTCAGATACGTATAAAAACTTGTTCAATGGCTTGATGGAGCATATCCGTCAGACGGGTATGGTACCGTGGCAAGGCAAACGGTATAAGTGATTTTCCCATGTGATTTTTTAGAAGCACGTACATCGTTATTCATGGTGGTGTACGTGCTTTTTTGTAATTTTTTATTGCTCTTAACTGAATTTGAATGTTTTTTTGTATGTTTGCGCCAAATCTGTGGGAGTTATTGTCTACATGATCTATATGGAAATATCCGATGAGAAGCTATGGGAATCGTGTCTGAAGGGAGATAAGGAAGCTTTCCGTGAGCTTTATTGCCGATTTTACGCATTGCTGCGCAATTATGGAATCAAGTTACTTCCCGACAAGAACTTGGTGGAAGATTGCGTACAGGATATTTTTATCAATTTGATTCAAAACCATACTTCCCTCTCTCCGACGGCGAATGTCAGAGGATATCTGCTTAAGGCTTTAAGACATAAGCTGTATGATACGATCGAGAAAAACAGGAAAATGGAGGATGTCTCCTTATATGAGGACGTGTTTCAAGTGGATGAGTTATTCTCCCGTATCGCATTGGATACGACAGATACGGACGATCGGGTTAAACTTTTGATGAAAGCCTTGACAAAACTTTCTCCCCATCAGCGAGAGATCATTTATCTTTATTATGTAAATGAATTGGGGCATAATGAGATAGCTAGTATTTTAGGCATAAATTACCAATCCAGTAAAAATTTATTGTCTAGAACACTCCGTAAGTTAAGGCGGTGGTTCTCGTTGGAGCTTTAATGTATTCTTGGACTCTTTTTATGTCGCAGTATATCAAAGATATATTGTGCCAATAATTTTCGCCTTGATGGCACAGTCGTGCCATCCAAGTGGCAAAGCTGTGCCATCGGTGTGGCATAGTTGTGCCATCAAGGTGGCACAGCCGTGCCTAGGGATGGCAAAAGAGGTTGTAAGAATGAAAAAAATGGCGGATTCGCTATTTTTCCCGGTAAAAAGTGAGTACCAAAACGAATTCCATCCGTAATAAGAGTAAACAGGTATCTCGTGAATAAGAAACAGGACATGGTTGAGAAGGATTCATTTCGGCAAGCCGGAGAAGATTTGTTGCGTAAAGTTCGTGAAGAGGAGCGAGCGGATTTGCGACTGGCACTTTCTTCTTGCAGAAGTTGGAGGAACGTTTGAATGCTCCCCGTAAGACCTCTGTTTTACGTATACGCTATCTTGTTTCTTCCGTAGCGGCCGCCGTCATGTTGCTTCTTGCCGTGGGATGTTATTTTTGGATGATGGGACATGATAAATCTTCATTGCCTTTGGCCTTGTTGGAGGAAAAGAATGTTGGCGCCTTGCCGGGGGATGAGATTGTCTTGGTGAAGGATCAAGGTTGGGTTCAACTGAAAGATGAAGCTACGGTAATTTATGATACGGTAGGCAAATCAAATGTAGAGGAACACCAAATAGAAAAGAATGAGCAAGAAACTAAAATTGATGAGCCGGATCAAATAATAGTACCGAAAGGACGGCGTGCGAATATCGTATTTTCAGATGGTACTAAAATGTATATCAATGCAGAGACCCGGGTGATTTTTCCTACGGTTTTTGCTAAAGATAAGCGGGAGATATTAGTGGATGGAGAGGTCTATTTGGAAGTTGCTGCGGACCCTTCTCGCCCTTTTATTGTTAAAACGAGTACGATCGAGGTAAAAGTGCTTGGCACTCGATTCAATGTGTGTGCTTATCGGGATGAACCTGCGGCTTCCGTTGTATTAGTGGAAGGACAGGTCGAGGTGAAAAATGGCGATAATGGTAAGAATGTGCTGAGCCCTGATGATATGCTTGAGTTAAAGGGTAAAGAGATATCGATCAAAAAGGTAGATGTCTTTGAACATATTTGTTGGAAAGATAACTTGATGCTGTTAAATGATCGTAAGGTTGGAGAGGTCTTAAATCGGTTGTCTCGTTATTATGGCCGGACTATTTTATTTGGCAAAGAGATAGGTGAAATACCTATTTCAGGAAAATTGGAGCTGAGAGAGAACTTGGAGGAAGTTGTTGAGATTATTTGTCAATCTCTTTTTCTACGCCAAGAGAGAGACGGGGAGAATAATATAATTTTATTAAAATAATTTGCCTATGGGAAAGGAATGATCTGTAAGCGTGTTTGCATTTACAAGAGAGCCAGAAGATACTGCCATATCTTCCGGCTCAGGAGCTTTGTTTAATCAATAATTACGTACTAAAGAAAAAACATTACAAAGGTATGAAGAAAAAAGAAGATTTCTGCCGAGAATCAAATCATTTTCTCAAAAGTCTTGGTTTAGCCTTATGTCTGGTAAGTTTTGGAGGATCTGCGATATATGCGTCTTCCCTATATGCGCAGCGGACTATGCTAAGCATTCAAATGAATGATCGTACGGTAGAAGATGTATTTGAATACATTGAGAAAAACAGTGAGTTTATTTTTGTGTATCATGGTTCTAACATTGATTTGCATAGGAAAGTTAATCTGGATATTCGGGATCAGTCTGTAGAGATAATATTAGATAAATTATTCAGCGGAACGGATATTGAGTATATTATTAATAATCGTCAAATAATCGTACGCCGAGACACGAAAAAAGAGGATTTACCGATTGCTAGTCAACAGACGAAAAAGGTAAAAATAACAGGTGTCGTGAAAGATGCTCACGGGGATCCCGTGATTGGTGCGAATGTAGTAGAAAAAGGAACGACTAACGGCACTATTAGTGATCTGGACGGAAACTTTTCCTTGGATGTTTCCGCTGGGAATGTGCTAATGGTATCTTATGTCGGTTTTCAAGAAAAAGAGGTTCCTGTTGGGGATAAAAAAGTTCTCCAAATAGTGCTTGATGAAGATTCAAAAGCCTTGGAGGAAGTTGTCGTTACCGCTTTGGGTATTACTCGTTCAGAGAAAGCGTTAGGTTATGCTACTCAAAAGTTCAAGGGGGATGAATTGGAGAAAGTTAAGGGCGTGAATATCGCGACGAGTTTAAGTGGTAGGATCTCGGGCATGCGAGTGTATAATTCTACGGAATTTGGGGTCGCTCCTAAGATAAAATTACGTGGAGAGGAGCCTTTGGTTGTCGTAGATGGCGTTCCTACAAATCAAGCGTTTAGTGATTTCAACCAGGATGTGATTGAGAACATCACTGTGTTGAAAGGGGCTACGGCCTCTGCGTTGTATGGTTCCCGAGGTGGTAATGGAGCGATCATGATTACCACCAAGAAAGGGGGTGATAAGGGCTTTTCTATAGAGGTAAATACCAGTAATATGTTTAATGCCGGACAGTTAAAAATACCGGAGGTGCAGACGCTTATAGCGCCGGGTCTGGAGGTAAATTTGATAATATAGATTATGTCTGGGGCGATAAGTTGGATATTGGTCGTGTTTATACGCAATGGGATCCTATTAAGAAAGAGTATCGGGAAATGGAGTTGACTTCGAGGGGTAAGAATAATTTTAAGAATTTCTTGGAGTTTAGTATGATCAGTAATACTACGGTCAGTGTATCATCTTCTGGTAAGAATGGAAGCATCCGCACTTCTTTGTCTTATTTGTATGATAAGAATCAATATCCGAATTCACGTAAGAATAAATTCTGGTATAATATTGGTGGAGAGCTGAAACTAGGCAATAAGGCGAGCGTGGAAGGTAGTATGAACTTACGCAGGAATCTGCGCCGAATACGGCTGGGTATGGATATGGTACCGGATATATGTACAATATTTTATTATGGACAGGTCCGGAGTATGATCTGCGGGATTACAAGGATTATTGGCTTGTCCCAAATGAAAAGCAGAATTGGCATTATACGGATTGGTATGATAATCCTTATTTTGAGGCTTATGAGAAGATTAAGTCGATAAATAATTTTACGACGAATGGTTCATTGTCTTTTAAGTACGAGATACTCCCTTGGATGAAATTGCAATTGCGTGCGGGAGGAGTCGCTTATGCGAATAACAATGTGACTCGTTCTTCGGTGGGAACGATCTCTAAAGGCCGTGGTGGCTGGGAAGACGGAGCGCTGGGTTATTATAAAGAGGGCAAGAAGACTGGTTTTACCATGAATTATGATTTCTTCTTGCTGTTTAACAAGAAGCTGAGTGATTTTAGTGTTGACGGTTTATTGGGAGGTTCTCTTTATTATACGAAAACAAAGAATCTGGAAGCTTCCACGAAGAATGGCTTGTCTGTTCCCGGTTTTTATTCGATAAAAGCTTCCGTAGAAAGTCCGATCGTGGATGCGGAGACTAAGACGAAAAAAGTGAATAGTCTGTTCGGTACGTTGACATTGGGGTATAAGGATACTTATTATCTGGAGGCTACAGGGCGTAATGACTGGTCTTCTACTTTGCCTTCAAATGATAAATCATATTTTTATCCTTCCGTGGGAGTGAGTATTATTCCTTCTAATATAATAAGCTTGCCGGATTGGATACCCTTCTGGAAATTGAGAGGATCGTGGACAGTCTCTAAAACTGATTTAGCTATTTATGATTTAGATCGGGCCTATACGATTAAACAGAATGTTTGGGATGGCTTGAATACGGCTAGTTATCCGGATTATTTGCGTGGCGACGTGAAGCCTATCACGAATCGTACATGGGAAATAGGTACGGGTATTCATTTCTTGCAAGGACATCGCTTGAAATTAGATGTGAGTTATTTCAATAAGTTGACTTATAATAATACGATCAGCCAAAGGATATCTTCCGCTACGGGATATAAATCGAGATTGATGAATATTGACGAAGAATATGTTCGTCGGGGAGTGGAGATTTCTATTGACGCTACTCCGGTACAAGTCCGTGATTTCTCATGGGATGTGTCGTTGAATCTTTCGACGAGCAAGAGGTATTACGCTAAATTGGATGAGAGCTTCAGCCGGATAACTTGTGGACATACGTGGGCGCTCGTACGGATTCTTATTCATATAAAGGCTATGACAAAGATCCGGATGGTAATTATATTATTAATACGAATGGCTTGATGTCTAGGAGCAATATAGCTCTTTGATTGGTTATACGGATCCGGATTTAGAGTATGGTCTAGCGAATGTATTCAAGTATAAGAACTTTACGCTGACACTCAATTTTGATGGCCGTATTGGTGGAAAATCATGGTCGAATACGGAATTCCACATGTTGGAAACCGGCGCTCATCCGGATACGGACAATCAATGGAGATATGATGAGGTGGTGAATGGCAAGAAAAATTATGTGGGTGAAGGTGTCAAGATTGTATCAGGCGAGGTCAAATATGATCAATATGGCAGGATTACATCAGATACGCGGGTATTCGCTCCGAATGATATCGAGACTTCTTATGAGGATTTTGTAAGAAGCAGCCATAATAATCCAGATAAATTAGTTCAGAAAAAGACGTTCTTGAAATTGAGGGAAATGTCAATCGGATATAATTTGCCGACGAAGTTTATTAGTAAGTTAAGTATGAATAGCTGTTATGTAGGCTTTATCGGACAGAATTTATTTGTGTTGACCAAAGATTTTAGATTCTCGGATCCGGATGGCTTTGAGGATATTGAGGGCGAGGATATATCTTCTCCGTCTATAAGGTATGTAGGTGTAAACTTGAAAGTTGAATTTTAAAAGCTAAACGTATGAAAATTAAAAATATATTGATATGCGGACTGGTTTTGTTGGGTATGGTTGGATGTGATGATTTCGAAAGCGTAAATACAAATCCCGACTCAACTAACAAAGTAACATCTGCGATGTTGGCAACAGAACTGTTACGTGATATTACCACTTATAAAAATGGGAATGGAAAGGATTTTATCCGGGATGAATTGTTAGCTAAGTATTTGTCGTGGACAGAGGCTAATGATATAGATCTGGCATTCAATTTGTTGGGTGGAGCAAATTATGATGCTTTGAGAGATTTGCGGAATGCCTCGAAGATGATTGATTTTGCGACGAATGATGAGTTGAAAAACTCCTATACGGCATTGTCTCATTTCGTACGGGTTTTCTTTTTCTTCAATTTGACAATGCAAGTGGGGGACATACCTTATTCTGAAGCTTTAAGAGCTGAGATGAAGAGGTGTATTTCCCGAAATATGACTCTCAAAAAGATGTTTTTCTCGGGTTATTGAATGAATTGGATGAGGCGGACCGTCTCTTTAGTGCTGGTACTAATTTTGAGGGTGATTATATTTATGGAGGGGATGTGACGAAATGGCGTAAGGCTGTGAATGTTATGCAATTGAAGTTGCTTCTTAATTTGTATAAAAAGGTCGATGATCCGGATTTAAAGGTTCGGGAAAGAATCAATGAGATTATCAATAACAGACCTGTTTTTGAGTCGATTGCGGATAATTTCCAAGTTGTGTACTCTAATAAGGCTGGACAGAAATATCCTTATTTTAAGGAAATTAATAGTTTTGTGAATAATGACAGGATGACTGATCTTTTTGTTGATAAATTGAAAGCCTTGAAAGATTATCGTTTATTTTATTATGCGAAACCGACACCGAGCTCAGAAGAAGCCAAGTTGGATCCCTCGGAATGGGATGCTTATGGTGGAGTAGACCCGACCTTACCGGAGTCTGAGATCTTGACTTTTGTGAGTGGGGGAACTGTTTCTCAAATAAATGATCGCTACGAGGAACTGCCGGAGGGCGAGCCTGTATTTTTCTTGAGTTATCAAGAACAAAATTTTATACTGGCTGAGATGGCTCTGAGAGGTTTTATCTCAAAAAGTCCCAATGAGTATTATGAGGAAGGCGTTCGTTCTTCAATGCGGTTTGTGGCGGATAATACCCCCGATGATGTTATGTTCCATCATAATCGAAAAATAACAGATGCCTATATTCAAGAATATCTCGGAAACCAAGGCGTTAAGTTCGCTAGTGATTTTCAAGAACAGTTGAGTCAGATTATTTGGCAAAAGTACATATTGACCTTTCTTCAAACACCTTACAATGCTTTCTTTGAATATCGTAGGACAGGTGTACCGAATATTCCGATAAATCCGAAATCGAATAGGAATATACCTTCTGATAAAATGCCGTTAAGATGGATGTATCCATCGGAAGAGTTGGATTACAATATGGATAATGTCTCAAAATCAATTAGCGACCAGTATGGAGGGTCGGATGACTATATGGGTGTCATGTGGATTTTGAAATGAGAATGTCATGCATATAATTTTCCGGGTCATTTCAAAGGAAAAAAGAGCTCTTTTTGTTATTTCTATAAAGATATTTACCTTTGTCTCTATGTTAAGGATAATAACACATATTGAACGCTTATTGCTGACGCATGATTGTGTGATCTTGCCGAAGTTTGGTGGTTTCGTGCTGCAAATCTTGCCGGCGACGTATGAGGAAGAGGAACATTCGTTTCGGCCGATGCGTAAAGAGGTTATGTTCAATGTAACGCTACAGCATACAGACGGCTTGCTTTCCGAGTCGTATATGCAGACGTATGGCGTTGATTACCGGAAAGCTCAATTGATGTTGGAAGAGGATATCGAGGCTTTGAATGTTTCTTTGGAACAAGACAAGCGGATAACATTGGGGCGAATCGGGACTTTCTCTATAGGAGAGGAAGGGCAGACCATTTTTACGCCGGGCGATTCTGGGGT
>ENA-OQCK01000651-OQCK01000651.1-human-gut-metagenome-genome-assembly--contig:-NODE-651-length-16897-cov-1.920095_pt1 | contig 16897 bp, 23 predicted proteins | sample MGYA00242498_ERZ504578 | MGnify/ENA primary metagenome ERZ504578 (study PRJEB26092, sample SAMD00036229) | human gut metagenome | host: Homo sapiens | study: EMG produced TPA metagenomics assembly of...
CGAATTTTTCAATACGGACAACCTTGCCCTCATAAATATCGCCGACCTTGCTTCCCGTACGATGTCACGGATCATATCCGCTGCATGATTGATTGCCGCACGATCCATATGGTAAATGACCACATGTCCGTCGTCCTCAATATCGATTTTAACATCATCGCTCGCCTCAATGATCTTGTTGATCATCTTGCCGTTTGGCCCGATAACCTCACGAATCTTTTCCGGGTCGATATAGAACTGCTCGATCTTCGGAGCATAGGTTCCGACATCTTCTCTCGGTTCGCTGATGGCTGCCATCATATTTTCCAGAATCTGCGCACGGGCAACCTTCGCCTGCGCCAGAGCTTCTTCAAATACTTCTCTGGTGATTCCTGTCACCTTGATATCCATCTGCAGTGCCGTGATACCCTTGCTTGTACCGGCAACCTTAAGTCCATATCACCGAAGTGATCCTCCATACCCTGAATATCCGTCAGTACGGTATACTTTCCATTTTCCTCATCCATGATCAGACCCATGGCAATACCAGCCACCGGCGCCTTGATTGGAACACCGGCTGCCATCAAAGACATGGTTCCGGCACAGATGGATGCCTGAGAGGAGGAACCGTTGGATTCGGTTACCTCGGCAACCGTACGGATTGTGTAAGGGAAATCCTCAACACTCGGCAGTACCTGGGACAGTGCACGCTCACCCAGTGCACCATGACCGATCTCACGACGGCCGGGGCTTCCCATACGTCCTGTTTCCCCTACGGAATACGGCGGGAAGTTATAGTGATGCATGAAGCGTTTTGTTTCCACTTCCGTTAAATCATCAATGATCTGATTGTCATTCATCGGTCCCAGCGTCGTAACGCTTAACACCTGTGTTTCCCCACGGGTAAACAGCGCACTGCCGTGTGCTCTTGGCAGGATGTCAACCTGGGAATCCAGCGGACGGATTTCATCAACCTTACGACCGTCCGGACGCACTTTATCTTCAATGATCAAGCGGCGCACCTCGTCTGCCTCAATACTGTGGCAGATCTGTTTTACCTGCTTGAGCACCTTTGCCTTTGCGGCTTCGTTTTCATATTCCTTAGCATCAAAACAGCGACAGCTTCCTCTGTCAGCTCGTCAATTTTGCCATAGCGTTCCAGCTTCTTTTCGATGGATACCGCATCACGGATTGCCTGTTCAAACTGTGCACGTACCTCGCGGTCGATGTCCTCGTCCACGGTATACAGCTTAACCTCCATCTTTTCTTTTCCAACGGCTGCTGCGATTTCCTCCTGGAAGCAACCAGCTGCTTAATGTGCTCATGACCGAACATGATAGCACCCAGCATTGCTTCCTCGCTAACTTCCTTCGCACCGGACTCTACCATATTTACGGCATACTTTGTACCGGCAACCGTCAGGTTGATATCACTCTTCTCCAGCTGCTCCGGAGTCGGTTGATGATGTATTCGCCATCCACGCGTCCTACCATTACACCGGCAATCGGACCGTTGAACGGGATGTCGGAAACGCACAGTGCCAGGGATGCCCCAAACATTGCGGTCATTTCCGGTGTACAGTCCTGATCTACGGATAATACCGTATTCACAACCTGTACCTCATTGCGGAAGCGTCCGCAAACAACGGACGGATCGGACGGTCAATCATACGGGCCGTCAGCGTCGCATGCTCGCTCGGTCTTCCCTCTCTGCGTAAAAATCCACCGGGAATCTTACCAACTGAATACAGCTTTTCTTCAAATAAAACGGTCAGCGGAAAGAAATCAAATGCCTTCCTTCGCCTGCTTGCTGGCTGTAGCTGTTGATAATACAACGGTGTCATCATATCTGACCAGGACAGCTCCACCTGCCTGTTTTGCCACTTCACCAGTTTCCACTGTGAGCCCACGCCCACAGAAATCTAAACGAAATACCTGTTTCGCCACGTTCTTCACCTCTATTTTTCTTATCTTTACCATGATATCATATTTTAAAAGCCAATAAAAGAAAAAGCTCTTTTCGAGCTTTTTTACTACTTCCGCAGTCCTAAACGAGAAATCAGTTCCTTGTAACGGTTCAGATCTTTATTCTTCAGGTATGCCAGCAGGTTTCTACGACGACCAACCATCTTCATCAGACCACGCTGAGAGTGGTAATCGTGCTTGTGCTCCTTGAAGTGCTCCGTCAGCTGGTTGATTCTGTAAGTCAATACAGCTACCTGTACCTCCGGAGAGCCTGTGTCTCCTTCGAAACGTGCATACTCTTTCATAATCGCCTGTTTTTCGCTTTTTAATAACATGTTCTTTCCTCCTGTTTTCTTATTCGTTCCATACTGAGTGAACCGCTGAGGAATATTGCGCGTAGACCAAGTATAAAACCTTTGCTATCATAGCACAGTTACTGCTTGGATGCAAGCATTTTTTAGAAATCCGCCCATATGATTCGTGCAGGCTGAAGCAGTCGTTTTGCTGCTTTTTCAACCTGCTGCCTCTGCAGAGCATCAAAGTCCTCAAACGACTGTAGCTGCAGGGTTTCCTTTTCCAGCTTCCAGCGTCCTGCAACATTTCCCTTATACAGGAAGCAGGGATATACGATTCCCTGCAGATTGAACACCCTGCGCAGATGGCGCTGCGGCAAAAACGGGTTTTCATGCTTTTCATAGCCCAGCATCAGCGGATCAAAGCCACTGAGAAACACGGCGGTGGGGATACGGGGATAGGCGTCGATTTCCTCAGGAAGCTCATACACGGCAGATCCACTGCAATCACTCATCTGTACATTATGGATCTTTTGCAATACAGCCTCCAGCTCTTTCTTTTTCCAGCCGAAGAAATAACAGGCATCCCGCAGCGTTACCGGACCATAGCCCTTCAGATACCGGTATACAAGCTCTTTGCGGCAGGCATCCAGATCGCTTCGCAGTGATATCGGAGCATAGGCAAATTCCCGTGATGCCGCATGCTGAAACATCACCTTTCCCTGAATATTCAGGACAGCAAACAGGCCGTCCCAGCTGGAGCAGGCCAGCTCACACAGCTTTTCATCCAGCCCCATCGCAACCAGCCTTGTATAAATTTCACGGCGTCCGCAGATGCCCTGCTGCAGCAGATCAAGGATCGCATTGCAGAAAAGCTGTTCCTCCTGCGGTGTATAATAGCGGGCCATATAGTACTTGCGATGCTCATAATCCTTCCACAGAGCCGAGGTGATCAGCAGGCGGTCTTCCGCATCCAGCAGATGCAGCGTTCCGCGAAAGGCGCGTGTTTTCACACTCTGCTTGACCCATTGCTTCCATGAATCATCCCTTGTTCTGAGGCGCAGTGACATTTGTGCATGCCGCAGAAACTGCGCCTGCAGCGCCAATACATCCCGTGCAGCTGTTTGTGCATCACAGCGTGAGGTCAGATGCTGATGATAGAGTATTTTTCGTTTGCGTTCCGCTTCCTTCATAACGTTTCCTCCGATAAAAAATCAACAAGTACATCATGGAGCAGCAGCATGCCCTCTTCCGTTGTACGAACATGATCGTCCTTCACTTGCAGCATGCCATTTGCGATATTCTTTTGAAGCGGTGCAGATAGATTGTTTCAAAATCAGCCGCAAAGCGTTCCCGAAACAGAGAGAGGCTCATCCCCTTCTTCATCCTTAGCGCCATCATCAGCATCTCAAACATTTCATCCTGTCTGCTCAGCTCAATGATATCCGGACAGCTGCCCTTTTGCAGATAGGTATGCAGATTGCGGGTGTTATCATAGCGGATATGTCCGCTCTTTCCGCTGGCACCGCATCCGATTCCACAGAAATCCTCATAGTTCCAGTACATCTGATTGTGCAGGGATGCTGCGTTCGGCTTTGCGAAATTGCTGATTTCATATTGTATAAAGCCATGCTTTTTCAGATAGGACACTGCATACAGATACATATCCGTTTCCACATCCGCATCGATATTCTCTACACCGTCACGCCCGAACTGAGAATGCTCCTCGATGGTAAGGGCATACAGCGAAATATGAGATATCTGAAAATGCTGTACGATGTCCTGCAAATCGTCCTGCCACATCTCCATCGTCTGCTGTGGAAGACCATATATGAGATCAATGGATATATTATGAATACCATACTGGTGCAGCTGCCGAATCCGCTCCACCACCTCTTCTCTTGTATGCCTTCGCCCGATGATGGACAGAAGGACGGGCTGCAGAGATTGCACGCCCAGTTGAAATACGGTTGACCCCATACCGCTTCAGCAGCTTCATTTTATCTTCATCCAGTGATTCCACATTCGCTTCCACCGTATATTCCTGTACCTGTGTCGTATATGGGGCGAGCAGCTTCAGCAGCTGCTCCAGCTGTCTGCTGTTTAATGCACTCGGGTTCCACCTCCGATATACACTGTTTCTACCGAAACCTGCGCAAGCTTTTCCTGCAGCTCCCGCTCCACAGCAATCAGCCACTGGTCCGCAAGGCCCGCATGATAGCGGCACCGGGTAAAATCACAATAGGCGCAGATATCTCTGCAAAAGGGCACATGGACATAAACAGCTTTCATACAAACCTCCTAAACCGTATAATATACGTATTTTTTACCGATTTTCCGCCGCTGATAGCAGTGCTGCTTCACCAGAAGCTCCATGGCACAGCGCGCTGTTTCATTACACACGCCGGCATATTCCATAAACTGCCGTATGGTGTAATAGCGGTATGGCTGTCGATGATCGACATAGAACATCAGCTGCTGTACACTGAGCATCGGATACTGCTCCAGCAGCTCCTGTAGCTGCATCGTCTGACAGGCGGTGACATCCATTTCCGTTAATGATAGCATGGATCGTGAGATTGCAAGCGGATATCATCCAGAAAAGCCAGAAAGCGTACACTCAGATCTCCTGCAGCTTTTCTGTTTGGCTGTTCCTCCATCGCTAAAGCAAACGGTGCATGACAGCGCTCATGTACCAGCAGGCAGTCCAGATAGGCGCTCTCTCCTGTAAACATGGATAGAAAAAAGATACGCAGCAACAGCGGCTCCTCCTCCTGCTCCAGAAATGTCACAAGTCCATGCGGCAGCGGTGTAAGCGCCAACAGCTCGCCTGCCTTATACAGCCAATGCGGATAATTTCCTGCAAGCAGGATGCTTTTTTGAACAGTCGCAGAAAAGGGGCGCTGCAATGGACAGCGATACAGCAGCTCTGTTGTCTGCTGCAGCTTCGCACACAGGGCTCTTGTCATAACGATATCCGCATGCAGATCATCAAGCAGAAGCTGCGGCGAAGCAGTGCACGGTAATCCTCCACCTGCTTCCATACCGCATCCAGCACAACTCCTGTTAAATCAAGCCTTTGTGCCAGCTCCTCTTTGCTGACATAGACCTCCTCGGTATACTTCCTGGTTTCTTCAAACATATGTTCACCTCGCCACCAGTGTAGCATGGATTTTCAACCAGCTGGTAGCAATCGACAAAGAAGAAAAACAGATCATTTCCGACCTGTTTATTGTCATCATCATCCATGGAAAGCACGGCCATGAAGGCTTCCTGCGGCACCTCTACACTACCGACAGACTTCATGCGCTTCTTTCCCTCCTTCTGCTTCTCTAAAAGCTTTTTCTTACGGGAGATATCCCCGCCATAGCATTTCGCCAACACATTTTTACGCAGGGATTTAATATCTGCACGTGCAACGATCTTTCCATTGATCGCAGCCTGAATCGGAATTTCAAACTGCTGCTTTGGGATCAGCTTCTTCAGCTTTTCACAGATAGCACGTCCTCTTGGATAAGCAAACTCCCGATGTACAATACTGCTTAAGGCATCTACGATTTCCCCGTTTAACAGAATGTCCATCTTGGCAAGCTTATTCGTCTGATAACCGATCAGCTCATAATCCAAAGACGCATATCCCTTCGTGCAGGATTTCAGCTTATCGAAGAAATCAAACACAATTTCTCCCAGCGGCAGTTCATAGATCACATTCATACGGCCCTCATCAATATAGACCATATCCTTATAATTCCCACGCTTGCGCTGACACAGCTCCATGATCGGCCCGACATAATCATTCGGTGTCATAATGCTGGCACGTACAAACGGTTCCTCAATATGATCGATTTTCTGCACATCCGGAAGCAGGGATGGATTATCGATGGACAGTACGGAGCCGTCCGTCAGATATGCATGATAGACAACGGAAGGTGCAGTCGCAATTAGATCAATGCGGTATTCCCGCTCAATGCGTTCCTGAATAACATCCATATGCAGCAGCCCCAGAAAGCCGCAGCGAAATCCAAAGCCCAGTGCTGTGAGGTCTCTGCTTCAAACTGCAAAGAGGCATCATTCAGCTGCAGCTTTTCCAAAGCATCCCGCAAATCGTTGTATTTACTGGAATCAATCGGATATAAACCGCAGTACACCATCGGATTCATTTCCCGATATCCATACAGCGCTTCTTTTGCGGCATGATCCGCATGGGTGATGGTATCTCCGACACGCACATCCTTAATGGATTTAATAGAGCCGCAAACCCAGCCTACCTCGCCGCATTCCAGCACATCCTTCTTGACTTCCTTCGGATTGCGAATACCTACCTCCAGCACTTCGTATTCCGCCCCGCTGGCCATAAACCGGATATGATCACCAACCCGCAGGGTTCCTTCCTTAACACGAACATAAGCAATAACACCACGGTAAGCATCATACAATGAGTCAAACACCAGTGCCTGCAGCGGTGCATGCGGATCTCCGGACGGTGCCGGCACATTGCGTACGACCGCTTCCAGCACATCCTTGATGTTCAAGCCGTTTTTCGCCGATATGAGCGGTGCATCGCTGGCATCCAGTCCGATTACATCTTCGATTTCCTTGCGCACAACATCCGGCTGTGCACTGGGAAGATCAATTTTATTGATCACCGGAATGATTTCCAAATCATTATCCAAAGCCAGATATACATTGGCCAGTGTCTGTGCCTCGATGCCCTGTGCCGCATCCACGACCAGAACGGCTCCCTCACAGGCCGCAAGCGAACGGGATACCTCATATGTAAAATCGACATGTCCCGGTGTATCTATCAGATGGAAAATATAATCCTGTCCATCCTCCGCTTTATATTTCAGCTGAACGGCATTCAGCTTGATCGTAATGCCACGCTCCCGTTCCAAATCCATGGTATCCAGCAGTTGTTCCTTCATTTCCCGCTGTTCAACAGTATCTGTAATTTCAAGAATACGATCGGCCAGAGTTGATTTCCCATGATCAATATGGGCGATGATTGAAAAGTTTCTTATGTATTTCTGATCCATATTCTCACTCCTAACGCAAGGACTATTATAACAGGAAAGTTGTGGGATGGAAAGCAAATTTAGTGTGTAGAAAGCAATTCCTCTTGACCTTTTCAGCGAGTAGTGCTAAAGTTTAGTGGAAAAGGATGAGAGAGCCTTTTTACGTTAGAATTTATCTAACAAAGAAGGACCCGCTGTAGGAGGCGGGTCCTTTCTATGTTCAGCAACCATGTAGAAAGCATAACCGTTATATGAAACATAGCCCATCCCTTCGTTTTATAGCTTTTCTAACAACAGAATACGCAATGGCGTCAATACAGTTATGTTACAACATATTTTCACGAACCGAGATATCGTCTTCTCTGCTTCGCTTTTCACAAAGTACTCCCAGAGTATCCATCAGCATCATAAAGCTCTGTTTCTGGTCGTTTGTCAATTCATCATAGAAATTCAATACTTCTATTTTATTCATATAATCTCGATTCATTTCTCTGATATTGCCTCTACACTTATCTGTCATCATTACCATCACTTTCTGCTATCACATTTATTTTATCGTGTTAACAAAGAATATACAACTGTTATTAGTGAATCATATTATCATATCTCTATCGGAGAATTGCATATGATTACTTATTATAAGCTTTGGGACTATTGTAACAGGAAAGACATAAACAAAACTGAATTGAAGGAGGCGCAGGAATTTCCAATGCCACCATCAGTAAATTGAGCAACAATCAAATTGTCACGACGGAGACACTAGATAAGGTTTGCACCTTTTTGAAGGTTCAGCTTTCAGATTATGGAATGGGAAGAAAATAAAACAGCTAAATAATAGTGTGATTACCCACAAAAGAAGGCATCCCATCGGACACCTTCTTTTTCTATTTCATTAGTCCACGATATAGCCAATCAGATTTTTCCCGCTGCCGTTAAAGAAGACCTTTGCCTCCATCTTCGCTTTTCCTTCCAGCTGCAGCTCATCTGCCAGAATCAGTCCGTCGGCACAGGCAATCGCATAACCGCCGTCCACCATACCGATGATTTCTCCGCAGGCGGCACTTCCCTTTTTGCTCAGTCTGCGCACCTTATGGAATTTCAGCTTTTTGCCATTTACAAGCGCATAGGCACAGGGTGCAGGAATCAGACCACGGATATGATTATAGACGCTTTCTACATCTCTGCTGAAATCAACATGCTCCTCTTCCTTTTGAATGGTGTAGGCAAACGTTGCTTCCGCTTCGTTTTGTTCCACGAAGACAGCACTTCCGTCAATGATTTTCGGAATGCTTTCACTCAGCAGCTGTGCACCGGAAACGGCCAGCTTATCATACAAGGACCCCATCGTATCCTCATCTTCAATCGTCACATGACTTTGCGCCATGACAGCACCGGCATCCATTTTCTTCACCATGCGCATGATGGATACACCGCTTTCCGCATGCCCTTCGATGACCGCCTTATGAATCGGTGCTCCGCCTCTCAGCTTTGGCAGCAGCGATGCATGCACATTGACTGAGCCATAGGTCGGATGCTCCAGCAGCTTCGAAGGGATGAACTGCCCGTATGCACAGGTTACAATCAAATCGATATCCAGCTGCATCAGTTCCTCATAATCATCCCGTATTCGGATTGGCTGATACACAGGGATATCATGTGCCAAAGCTGCCTGCTTTACCGGCGGCATCTGCAGCACCTGCTTTCTTCCTACCTTTTTATCCGGCTGACTGACAACACCGATGATCCGATAGCCGTCACTCCACAGCCGTTCCAGCATAGACACGGCAATTTCCGGCGTGCCCATGAACAGAACTCGTATTTGTTTATTATCCAAGCTAATCACCTCAGTAGGCATTATAACATGTTGTGCGTTCGTTTGCATCTACTTTAACAAACTGTCTTCCTCTTGGGTATGACAGCTAATGCAACAGTCCATCGAATACATCGGAAAACATCTGTACACATCCCTTCATTGTGGATACAATTGCCTCACTGCTGCTCTTCGCAAGCTGGGAAGCGCGGTTTTCCTCAATATCCTTTAATGCGACCGGATCGTTCTGTGCTTTCACAACTCGATTCTGCGCAACATCCGATTCAAAGCTCTCCACCTGCTCCTGAACGAGATTTCGCGTATCATCTGACCCCTGCTGATTGATATAGGAGCCGATCGATACAAGAATACAAATCAGAATGGCATCCGCCAGAAATCGCTTCATATAAAATCACTCCTTTGTCAGTACATCATGAATACCGTCTGCGATAACATCCAGGGAGTTTGAAACCTCCTCGAAGGTGTTTACATCACCGCCAAGCTCCATCAATACAATGTTTTTGGCAACCTCCTGATTATAATAGGCCTCCCTTGTCATGACCCCCTTCATGATACCATTCTTCTTTGCATTGATCGTGTCAGTTAATGTCGTGGACAGCTTGGTTGCCGTCTTGGCATTTTTCCCAAGACCACCGACAACAAACATCCCCTTGGCATAATTCTTACCATCGATATTGATATAGCTCGCTTCCCTTGGAATGCTGTCACGATGCAGATCCAGACACATATCAAAGCCACCGTAATTCACAAGCGCTTCGTTTAGATATTTATAGGATACTACATAGGATTCATTATACGTCAGTCCATGCGTATCACGGTAACGGATGAAATCATTGGTTTCCAGAACCACCTTGATGCCGCGGTCCTCCAGCTTCTGCGCCAGAATAGCCGCAGCATCCAGCACCGTTTTGCCACCCTTATAGCTTTCATCCTGGTGGGTGTCGTAGATATATACCCGTTTTCCGGTACTCTTTACTTTTTTATCCTCGGATTTTTCTTCCGTTTTCTTGTCACTGCTTTCAGCCTTATTGTTCTTACCGTCATCCTTGCTTTGCGAGGTATCCTTTTGCTCGTCTGTCGTCTTCGGCACAACACTCGGATTATCCTGTGTCGTTTCCACCTCACTGATGTCCTCCTTGGGAATCGTCAGATTGGAATTGTAGGACAATACATTTAAGGAATCCTTCAGTGAAAGGGAGCTGTTGATCGTCTTCTGCTTATAAACAAAATTATTCAAAAGATCATCTGCATTGCGGAAGCAGTGCTTCAAACCGCTGGCAAAGGGTGTCAGATAGAGAAAGGCAATCAGTACGAATACTTTAACGAGAAGCTTACATGTAGATTTCATAGAAAAAAGCACTCCCTTCTCTACCACCATATGTGGCCGGGCGTGCTTTCATGTTAAACTATGGATGACAAAATCCGACATTACAGCTGTTCATAGTTGGGATGCAGGAAGCGATTCAGACTTTCGGAAACGATATAGACAGATGCTTCAATTCATCATCCATGGATTTTGGCGTTACGACAAGATTCAGATAATTGCTGTCCTGTATCTTCTGCAGAATATGCTGCTTTTCCTCTCCGCTGACCTCGAGGGTTTCATGCAGGATGGCACCGATGCTGGTAACCGTTGCCACACCGATGGCGATAACGGGAATATGCAGGCTTTTCTCACAGAGTGACATCCGGTGATTTCCAACGCCGCTTCCCGGCTGAATACCGGTATTGTTGATTTGAACAACGCGGTTGATCCTGGCGATGTTACGGGTAGCCAGTGCATCTATGGCAATGACCAGATCCGGCTGATAGCTTTGCGCAACGCTTTGGACAATGGACAGCGACTCCAGACCGGTCTGTCCCATAACACCCGGCTGCAGCACCGCAACATTGCGTGTTCCCTTTAAATAGGCAGGTCCTCATGCTCATACAGATGGGCGGTCACTAGGATTTCATTTGCCGCCTGCGGCCCCAGTGCATCCGAGGTAATGAAGCGGTTTCCCAATCCAACCACAAGAATTTTTTTCAGCGTCACATGCATGTTATCACTCATATGCTGCAGATTCTCCTGAATTGCATCAATCATATTTTCCCGGACGACATGATCATCCAGATCACGGCATTCAATGGAAACATAATCCCCCTTATGCTTGCCCAGCTCATTTTCATCACAAAGGACCTTAATATAATTGCTGCGAATGTAATCATTCTTTTTTTCGATATGCTCATAGGTTTTTGACTGGATATCTGCGGATATGATTTCATCCGCAAAATCACTACGTATCTGATATGGTTCTGCCATTTTTATACACCTCTTCCATAGTATGGTTTTTTTCACCTTATTATTGCATTTTCATATTTCTTTTTGATATAATTTATTGGCAATTGAAAACTAGGAGGTGCAACATGCCACAGATCCAATCACAGAAAAAACGTGTAAAAACCAACAACAAAAGAAACTTGGCTGTAAGTGCTCAGAAATCTGCATTGAGAACTTCCATCAAAAAAGTTCTGGCTGCTGTTGACGCAAAAGACGCAGCTGCCGCAGCTGCTGCTTACAACGAAGCAAGTACTAAATTAGATAAAGCTGTTGCGAAGGGTATTCACCACAAAAACTACGCAACAAGACAGAAATCACGTTTGGCTAAAGCAATCAACGCTATTGCTGCATAAGAAACAGGACAGAGGTTCTGTTTTTTTCATTTCATGCTATGATAGTATAGATGGGAAAGGAAGGATTATATGAAACGCTATGGCATAATCTTGCTGACTTCCCTTATCTTGTTCGGCTGCAGTGCCACGCAGAAGGCGGAAGAGAAAGAGCAGAAGGATCCTGCTGTTGAATTGAAGCAGACATCCATTCAAAACAGCAAGGCAATCAATGAGGATACCTGCTACAAATACCAGCGCTCCCTGCTGCATGAAAATCTGCAGGATGATTATGACCGGCTGTACGGCGCTCTGCTGCATCATGAATCCTCTGTACTGCTGGATTGCAGTATGCCCTATGTCATGAAGCTCTTTGATGCCGTTACCTTCGATCATCCCGAGCTGTTCTGGTCGAACTACGAATACAATTACAAAGAATCCGATGATAAGGAAAGTGTAACACTGTATCCCTCCTATGCATACGATCAGGAGGAAACAGCAAACCTGCAAAAGCAGGTGGATGCCGTCGCTGAGGAGATATTACAGAAAGCGGAAGCAAAGCAGACTGATTACGAAAGAGTGAAGCTTCTGTATGACTGGATCATTGATCGCAGTGATTATGTAAACAAGGAAGAAAACAATCAGAATATGCTCAGTGTATTTCTGGATAAAAAGGCAGTCTGTGCCGGGTATTCCAAAAGCTTCAAATATCTGCTGGATCAGCTGCATATCCCCAATGCGATTATTTTGGTACAGGTCATTGAAAACCCGGAGGAATATCATGTCATCAATATGGTGCAGATGGATAAGCAGTGGTATTATCTGGACCCCACCTTTGGTGATATCAAGATTGAGAAAAGCTATAACAATTACCGCTACGCCTATTTTGCAATGACCAGTGCGGAGGTAGAAAACATCTATGCCCCACAGCAGGAAATCAAGCAGACTGCTGCATATAAGGACAGCTTCTTTTATCAAAGAGATGCGTATCTGAAGGGCTATGATGAAAATCAGATCATCGCGATCATTGCTCCAATATCAACAATCCCGATCCCTGCCTGGCCATCAAGTGTGACAGCAGGCAGACATATGAGCAGGTCAAGCAGCTGCTGCGCTCCCAGCATATCTTTGACCTCTTCCAGAGTGCAGGCTATAATCCGCAGGAATTTGAGTATTACAGTCTGGATGAGAATTACTGCTTCTTTCTGAATTACTGGTAAAGAAAAAGATTTCGAATGTGACCGAGGATAGCCGGACAGCATTTGAAATCTTTTTTTATCCCTTACTCATTCCACATACAGCAGCAAGCCGCATGAATACCAAGGTTATTTTATTCTCCTTATTTTGATTAGAAAATCCTGATCGGCATCCTCTTTGCGGTTTTACGAGCGATGGTATTCAGTACCTTTACGACCTTTTCAGCTTTTACAATTTCTTTATGGTATTGTAAAGAGCCCTTTTGTACTGTTTCTTTAGATACATACCCATATGTGAAAGTACCATCTGTGAAAAACAGCTTTACACGTACCTGCACCTTTTCTGAACCTGATGAAAAGGCATTTCCTGGCCCGATTCTGCCTATATTAGCAAACGCATTTTCTAATGGTGTTCCAACATATTCCAATGACTTCTTGCTTTTTTATAGCATCATAGGAATATATACCCCCATCCCCCAGTATGAAGGTAAAGCGTCTTGTGTGCTTGTCAAACAAAGCGATATTATCATAATTTCTCGTATATGCAAAGGAATCCATTTCACTTCCCCTTTCACTCTCTGCCCTAACCGGAGCCGCCCAACAGGCACCATCCATGTTAAACACCGCCTACGCTTTCCCCTGCTTGCCTTTCTGTTATCAATACACGATGATCCCCGTCATTCTTCATGCCAATCAGGTGGACAGACTGCACTTCCATAATCAGGAAAAGCTCTGTGGTATCTATCTATACTATAAATCAATACTGCAACGTCTGCAAGACTTTGATTGCAAAGCCGAAAAAGAAGATAAAAGGAAGCAGAATTTTAACTGCTTCTTTTACAATACGATATGTTAAAACAGACGCGATATATCATTCCAGGTTGCCAGAACCATAATACCGACAATCATCAGCAGACCGGCCATCATGATGCACTTTGTATACGCTCGTTTAGCTTACGCCCGATGAGGGTTTCAATCAAAACGATAAAGATACGTCCGCCGTCCAGAATCGGTATCGGCAGCAGGTTGAAAATGCCGACGTTGACAGAAAGCAGTCCAATCAGTGCAATCGTTGACAGCAGACCGGTCTGCGTGATCTGGGCCGTTACCTGGTAAATTCCGACAGGCCCGCTCAGATTTTTCAAGCCGACACCCTGTACCAGCTTTCCAAGGGATTCAAAAATAGTCGTTACCGAATCCACCATTTTTTCTGTACCGTAGGGTATGGATTCCAGCAGTGAAATCTCTTTGATTTCATTCTGCTGAAGAACTCCGAGGATATACTTGCTTTCATCCTTGACATACGTTGGTGTGAAATGCAGCGTTACCTGCTTCCCATCCCGCAATACGGTAAATTCCGTATCACCATTATAATACTGGATAAATTCTACAACATCGTTGAAGGTCTTCGGCTCCAGAACCTCATTACCGTTCTTCACACGGATGATTTCATCCCCGGCCTTCATTCCACCCTTCTCTGCTGCGGAATTCTCCTGTACAGAGGCAACCAGTGCCTTTCCCGGGACACTGACAGCACCCTGATACGCGGTAATGCCGATAAACAGCACCCACGCCAGCAGGACATTCATGATAGCTCCTGCCGCCATAACAACAATCTGCTTCCACGGCTTGATGCCGTTTAATGTGCGCTCATATGGAATATCCAGTTCCTCTGCCTCATCATCATCCTCTTCTCCGGCCATTGCCACAAAGCCGCCAATCGGAAGAGCACGGATGGACCATGCAGTTTCACCGACCTGCTTCTGATAAACAACAGGGCCCATACCGATGGAGAATTCCTTGCAGTAGACACCGAAACGCTTGGCAGCAATCAGATGTCCCAGCTCATGAACGATAATGATAACACTCAGAATCAGAATAAAATAAATAATATTTACTATATTGCTCATACCGTACACATTCCTCCTTTCCACGCCCTGTGCACGAATTCCCGTGCCCAGGCATCACTCTCTATAACCTCTTCCAGAGAAGGATGCGCGATGTATGCTGCAGCTTCCACTGCCTTTATAATATAGCGCTCGATATCCAGAAAACCGATTTTCCCATCGAGGAACAACGCAACGGCCTCCTCATCCGCACCATTCATAACTGCGCCCAGGTTTCCTTCTTTTCTGCCAACCGCAAAGGCCAGCTTCAGCAGAGGATAGCGCTCCTCGCTGGCAGGCGTAAATGAAGTGCAAAGGTCCGCTGAAAGTCAAACGGTTCGGCATTTTTCATTTCCAGACGGGAGGGATACGATAATGCATACTGAATTGGCAGGCGCATGTCTGCTGTTCCCAGCTGTGCCATGATCGCATGGTCACGATACTGCACCATAGAATGGATAATACTCTCGCGATGGATCACCACATCGATTGCATCGTAAGGAATATCAAACAGATAATGTGCTTCGATCACCTCAAAGCCCTTGTTCATCATGGTAGCGGAATCAATGGTAATGCGTCCGCCCATGTCCCAGTTGGGATGCTGCAGGGCCTCCTTTACGGTGACATCCGCAAGCTCAGCACGCTGCGGTCACGGAAGCTTCCCCCGCTTGCCGTAATAATCAGCTTATCTACCTCTTTCAGCGCATTCCCCTGCAGGCACTGGAAGATTGCGGAATGCTCGGAGTCAATGGGATACAGCGCAACCGGATGCTCTTTTAGGGCACGCTTTACCAGCGGACCCCCGGCAACCAGACTTTCCTTGTTGGCAAGGGCTACCGTCTTGTCATGATCAATGGCTGTCAGTGTCGGTACAAGTCCGCGAAAGCCGACGACAGCATTCACCAGAACATCGTAATCCGGATTTGCGGCAAGCTGCTTCAGTCCGGCATCGCCAAAGCAGAAGGAATGGCTGGGATAGCGTTTCTGCATATCCTCATATCCGCTTCCTCCGCCACGCAGACTTGACGCACCTTTGGCAGGGCATCCAATATCTCTGCCAGCTTTTTCATATTATAGCCGACACTTAATCCTATGATTTCAAATTCAGAACTATGATGCTTTACCACATCCAGAGTCTGGGAGCCGATACTTCCGCTGGCACCAAGCAGCATTATTTTTTTCATAACATCAACACCACCAGTATCAGATCAAAACAAATAAAATTAAAGACAAGAGAATCCACCCGATCCAGCACACCGCCATGTCCAGGCAGCAGATCGGAAAAATCCTTAATACCGAAGTTGCGCTTAATAGCGCTGAACGCAAGATCACCAATCTGTCCGGTCACCGTCAGAATTGCGGAAGCAATTATCATCTGAAGCGGCGTCATCGTATCGATCATAAACCAGGCAAAGGCAAAGGATAACAGAGCGCCGAAAAGCCACCCGCCAATGGAGCCCTCCCATGTCTTTTTTGGAGAAATACGTACATTCAGCTTATGCTTCCCTAAAAACCGTCCGCAGAAATACGCAGCGGTATCACACGCATAGGTGGCGATGATGATAAACCACACATACATGCGATTGGTTCCGTAAATATGCAGAAAGCAGCGTGCGATTGCAAAGAAGAACATCACATAGGCAATACACAGGAAGCCATCCTTGGCATGAAAGCGATCTGTGAATACCGGTATGGATAAAAAGATAAGTGCTGAGACACCAAGCAAGGCAACATGCAGCCGTTCATCGCTTAAAACCAGTACAAAGACTGCCACAATCGCAAGTGTCTTGATTCCCAGAGGCCATTTTGCATCCTGTTCCTTTAGATTCAGCAGCTCAATGCCGCCTGCAACAATAATAAACGCAATCAGCAGATCAATCAGCCAGCCGCCGTATACCAGTGGCGGGACTACGCAGAGGATGATCAGCAGCGCTGTAATAATCCTGGTCTTCATATTACAGACCTCCAAATCTGCGGTTTCTGTGATTAAATTCATCGATGGCTCTATTCAGCTCCTCCTGTGAGAAATCCGGCCAGGCCACCGGTGTGAATATAAGCTCCGCATAGGCCAGCTGCCAAAGCAG
>ENA-OQCK01000652-OQCK01000652.1-human-gut-metagenome-genome-assembly--contig:-NODE-652-length-16844-cov-3.622480_pt1 | contig 16844 bp, 16 predicted proteins | sample MGYA00242498_ERZ504578 | MGnify/ENA primary metagenome ERZ504578 (study PRJEB26092, sample SAMD00036229) | human gut metagenome | host: Homo sapiens | study: EMG produced TPA metagenomics assembly of...
CTGATTATTTATCGGGTTGTTTGAATTGATATTTTAAAGACTTGTCACTTTGAATGTCGAAGAATAAATCTGGATTCAGACGGGTATCGGCAACTGATTCACCAATACCGATATAGCCCATTGGATGATAACCGCCTTCGAAATAATTCTCATTGGCAAATCGGAGCGAAGGTTGCATACCGGCCGGATCGAGCACCGTTAAAGCCAGGATATATTTTCCCTTGGCAATGGGGGCGTCAATAGAAATATTCTTTCGGATGTGATAAGTTGGCGGAGCTATTTGGTATTTATGTTCATCTACAGACCAATTATCTCCCGGCATCCATTCGGAGATGTTTACTTCCTCCAATATTTTTCCCCACACTTTTTGATGACTTTCAGGGTCTAGTAAAGCTACTTCTACCGGCCAGTTATAATAGAATGGAGACGATCCGCTGTTGACAACTTTGAAAGAAATAGGGAATTGTGCTCCCACCTTAATTTCTTTCGGGTAAGAGAATTCATTGATAATGAACCGGTACCCCATGGCTTTTTGCAGTATCTCTGCATTTTTCCGGAACTCCGGTTCGTTGAAGTCTGCCCAGGTGATTCCGCCTAGATGATTGCAGTGCAGGTTCCGGATCTGTTCCATGACATATTCCCGGGTATCCTTATCTGCCACCACTTCTTCAAAAGATTTGAACCGGGCTAAATCTCCCCAGTTCCAAGTAATTTCTCCACCTATCGGCTGGGTTTTCCAACGATCACCCAGCTTCTTCATTTCCTCATAACCTCTTACAATCTCTTGAGGTTGAGACCATGAATCCCAATAAATTCCGAATTCATAATCTTTAAATTCATAGGCGTAGCGAACCATTACTTTCTTGTTTTTGAATGCTTTGGCAAAGGCATCTCCCAGGATCTTTTCCATGCCCGGAATCCATGTCCGGTTAGCTACGTGTTCCGGTTCGTCGTGCGGAGCCAGTAAGTTGAGAGATCCGGATCATGGTGTTCTCCCCATTCGCCGATGATCCCCATTTCTACATACGCTACCCGTGGATCGTTATCCCATGCCTGTCCGAGTTTCTCTACCAGTTTTTTTACGCGCTCAGGAAAAGAAGGATCAAAGTACCCCCCGCTAATAGGGTATTTTTGTCTTTTTCTTCTACATAGGCGCCCACGGAGTTCGGTTTCTGTTTATAAGGACCTTTTTCCGGATCTATTCCTTTAGGCCAGTGCCAACCGGTCAAGTCGTCCGGATTAGTGGGGTCTTTAGGTTTTCCGCCATGCCAGGGCTCCAGCCATACAAGAAAACCCGGGGAATTACCTTGACATTTATGTCTTCCACGCCTTTCCATCGATGATTGCTGTAAGCGATAATCTTGTCTACCCCGTCATTGGCGTCATCCTCGATCATATTCCACTGCATATATTCTTTTGTCAGTGAACCGTAAGGGTAGGGATATTCTTCCCTGACCCGGTCGATACCGGGAGCGAAGAATTCCCTGAAGCCTTTCATCGGATTCCTGAATGCATTCGGATACTCCTGGTAAGAAACCGTGACGGTTTGTTCACTACAAGCAGATAACGTTCCGAATGCCATTAGGAGTAATATGTTTCTGATGCTTGATTTCATTAAGCTTATTGGTTATTGGATTTTATATTTCAGGGTTTTATCCTGCCTCATGTCATTAAAACTGCTGACCGGTATCTCAAAATAGATAGGCTCGGTATTGACGCCGATATGTCCCATTGGGTGACGTCCTCCTTCAAAGTAGTTCTGAACGGCGAATCTCAGTGAAGGAAGCATACCGGCCGGATCTAGCACAGCAATAGAGATGATGTAATCTCCCGTATCCAGTTTCTTGTCTAAAGTCAGTTCTTCTTCAACATGGTTCGGAGTAGCCGGTTGGGTATAAACTTTGGTTGAGTTGTTCCAGTTATCTCCCGGCATCCATTGGGATATCTTGGGAGTCTTCAGTGTTTTGCTCCATACAACTTCCTTGGTTTGGGAATTTAGCAGGGATATTTCTACCGGCCAGTCATAATAGAAGGGTGACGAGCCTGTGTTGGTTACGTCAAATGATATTTTGAACGGCTCATCCGGCTTGATACTTGTTGGGTAACTGAAATTGGATAAAACAAAACGGTACCCCATTGTCTTTTGCAATAATTCAGCGTTTGGCTCAAAAGACGGGTCGTTAAAGTTAGCCCAGGTGATGCCTCCCAAGTGGTTGCAATGCAAATCACGTATTTGCTGGATGACCAGGTCTCTTGTCTTTTCATCTGCCACCACTTCTTCAAAAGATTTGAATTTATAGAGGCTTCCCCAGTTCCAGGTTATTTCTCCACCTATCGGTTGAGTTTTCCAGCGGTCGCCGAGCTTTTCATTTCCTCGTAGCCACGCACCTTTTCTTCATCAATAGCCCATGAATCCCAATAGATTCCGAATTCATAATCTTTAAACTCGTACGCATAGCGAACCATTACTTTCTTGTTTTTGAAGGCAGCGGTAAATGCATCTCCCAACACCTTTTCAATGCCCGGTAACCAGGTACGGTTCTCTACATGATTGGGTTGGTCGTGAGGAGCCCATACTGTGGTGATGTCCGGGTCATGATGTTCCCCGAATTCGCCGATAATCCCCATTTCCACATACGCTACCCGCGGATCGTTGTCCCATGCTTGTCCAGCCTTCTCTACCAGTTTTTTCACTCTTTCCTGAAAAGTAGGGTGGCAATAGCCTCCAATAATAGGAGCGTTAAGATCGTCTTCATCGTATGTCTCTCCCGGAATGTCGCTTGGCCAATGCCAACCGTTCAGGTCGTCCGGGTTGTCTGTATGAGTGTTCTTGGCATATCCTCCGTGCCAGGGTTCCATCCATACGATATAGATACGTGGGATAACCTTGACATTGATATCTTCTACTCCCTGCCACCTGTGGTTACTGTAAGCTATAATCTTGTCGACACCGTCGCTTTCATTGTTTTCCAGCATATTCCATTGCATATATTCTTTAATGATGGAGCCGTAAGGATACGGATATTCGTCTCTTACCTTGTCATAGCCCGGGCCGAAGAATTCACGTAAACCTTTCATCGGATTTCGTATCGCATAAAGATATTCTGCCGGATTGACCGTAACTCTTCCGTCTTTGACTTCTATAGTTCCTCCCCCTTCGATAGGAGGGAGTATGCCATGGTCTTCTTCTTTACATGAATAAAAGAAGATACTCATCAATAGTCCTGTGATAAAAATAAATTTTTTCATGTGCTAAATGATTTATGTTAATATCCTTCGTTGTTTTCTGTGATAGCGTCATTGGCATCGACGGCTGCCTGTGGAATTGGGTATAGAACATGATAAGGCTGGATGGTGACTCCGGCATGGTCTTTCATATATTCGCCCAGTTTGCCGAAGCGGATTAAATCCCAGCGGCGCAGGTGTTCACAACATAATTCATGTAATCTTTCTTCCAGTACGACTTCGGCAAATTGTTCTTTATTTAGATTATCGGCTGCTGTTATGGAAGTCAGTCCTGCCCTGCCTCGTACTTCATTTAAGGCATCATACTTATCATTACTTGTGTCATCAATGCTGTTCAGCGCTTCCGCTTTCATCAAAAGCACGTCTGCATAACGAATCATTGTAAAATTCAGATTATCATCTTCAATCACATTACCTGTTTCTGCGTCCCAGAATTTGCCGGAAGAAGGAGGTGTCTGGGTGACGCCTGCATATTCTGTGATGAAGAATGCTTTTTTACGTTTATCGTTGTTATCATAAGAATCGTATAAATATTGTGTCGGACCAAATCCGCCCCAGCCGCCAAAGTTGGTCGGTCCGCCTACATTACGAGGTCCCCAATAAGAATGCTGGATACTTCCCTCCAGTCCCCATGAACCGGAATGCTTGAATTGAATTTCAAATATATTCTCATATTCCTGATTCTTGTTTTTAGGATCGAATATATCCTTTAGATTATCGTACAATTTGAATTTGCCTTCGAGCATCCGGCAGTATTTTAATGCTTCTTCCGGTTTTCCCCACTGAAGGTAAATGCGTGCCAGCAAAGCTTGGGCAGCGTATGAAGTGGCTCTTCCTTTATCTTGGGCATTCGGCCAGGAGGTAGGGAGGCCGAGAGCTGCTTCCATATCCTGCGTAATCAGTGTGTAAACTTCGTCAACCGTAGCGCGCGGTCTCATGATTTCACTTCTGTCAATGGATGATTTTGTCCATAAGGGAACTCCACCGTACATTCTTACTAAGTCGAAATAGTAGATCGCTCTTAAAAAACGAGCTTGCATAATCATGGAACTATGAAGATCCGCACTGACTGCATCCGAAGGCATATCAATAACTGCATTGCAACGTTTGATACCTTCGTAACAGAGCCGATAGTGATTGTCCAGGAATTCGTGTGAAGCGGAAAAAGTATAGTAATGCAATTGGGAATAAGCCGCCCAACCCATATCAAACGGAATTACTTCATCTGTTCCGAATTCAGTAAGGGTAATGGTATATTTCCCGACAAAGACTTCCTGGAGCGTGCCATAAGCGGCATAAAGAGTTTGCTGCCAGTCTTCCGGTTTTTCATAAGCATTTTCCGGTGTTAGTACACTTTGGGGTGTCAAGTCAAGAAAGTTGTCGCAACTACATAATGTCAGGCAACTGAAAGCTAATATTGATAAATATTTTTTCATAATGTTTCTGTTTTTAGAAGTTAAGAGAAATACCACCGATAAAGCTACGGGCGTTCGGATAAGGATTGGTATTGTCGCTGGACTCTACATCAAATCCCGTAAATTCCGTAGCTGTGAATAGGTTTTGTACAGAGAAATAAACTCTGATATTTGAGGCTTTGATATTTCTGATGACGTTTTTCGGCAAGCTATAACCAATTTCCAGATTACGGAGGCGGAGATAGTCACCTTTTTGGAGATTGGCATCGGTACCATCTCCGTTGGCATAAGCACTACCAACTCTCGGAGCCGGATATTTGTTGTTCGGTCTGTCTTGTCTCCAATAATATTTGTAATAGTTTTCACTCATGTTTCCCCATACATTGAAAGAATTGAGGTAACGGTTCAGTGAATTGTTGATTTTATGTCCTCCTGCAAAAGTAAAGAACGCGGTAAGGTCAATACCTTTATATGAGAATGTATTCGTAAAGCTACCATAATATTTGGGAGTGGAAACTCCGCAGAAATCACGGTCTTCTCCGTTGATGACATAGTCTTTCTTGGCATCCAGAATCTTGCGGTCACCGGGTTGGGCATTGTACTTGGCAGCTTCGGCAGCTTCATTGGTTTGCCAGATACCTTCGGATTTCAATAAGTAGAACTGTCCGATAGGACGTCCCACAAACAATGTTTTATTGACATCTTGTTTGCCGTCATAAAGTTCTTTGATCTTATTGTTATTATAAGAAATCATGAAGGCAGTTGTCCATAAGAAGTCTTTGGTACTGATGTTGACCGTGTTCAGCGTAAATTCAATACCTTTGTTATCAATTTTGCCGATATTGGTAAGTGAAGTTCCGAAGCCGGATTCCAACGGAAGGGGTACTTCCCATAGCAGGTCAGTCGTACGCTTATAGTAGGCTCGATCGTACCGGCTATCCGATTGTTGAATAACCCGAAGTCAATACCCAAGTCTAGTTGGTTGGCTTTTTCCCAAGTCAGTTCCGGGTTCGAAATAGAGGTTTGTACGGAGCCGGTTACCAGGTTATTACCTAAAATGTAATTAGCGGAAGCTCCTCCGAGGGCGATTGTCGGGGCATAAGCAAAATCTCCGATATTCTGGTTACCCAGTTTGCCGGCGCTGATTCTTAACTTCAGGTTGCTGATGACCGGAGCGTTTTCTTTGATGAAACTTTCTTCAGAAGCACGCCATGCAAGAGCCAGTGACGGAAAGAATCCCCATCGGTGTCCCGGAGCAAAACGGGAAGAACCGTCGCCGCGCATCGTCAATGTTGCCAAATAGCGGTTGCTGAAATTATAATTGAATCGTCCGTAGAAAGACACCAGAGAAGATGGGACTGCATACGAAGAGTTCGGTCCATGTTCTTCCGCTCCTTGCAAATTGTAATACTTGAGAATAGATGATAACTTTTTGGAGTCGCGGTTACTTCTTCATAATCTGTTCTGGAAGCGGAGAAACCTGCCATTGCAGAAAGTTGATGTTCTTTATTGATGTCAAATGAATAAGTGGCAGTGTTCTCTGTTTGCCAATATCTTTTCTTGTTCGACATCACATTAGCATGGCCACCAGCCGTATAATGCTGTCCCATACGGCCGTCTTCGTAAGTATTTACTTTATAAAAGACAAGTTCTCCGCCGTTATCGGAACGTAATTTCAAGTTCTTTATCGGTTCTATCTCGATGTAGGCGGAACCTACGAATCTGGACTTGAGTGTAGCTTTGTCAAGCAGGTCAACAATAGCCACCGGATTTGCTCTCGTGTTGAGGAAACCATCGAAGTATTCTCCGTCTTCGGTATAGATAGGAGCTGTCGGTTGTGAACTAATGGCACTGAACATAGTTCCGTATCCCGAGTCGGCTTCTTCATTGATATTCATGAGCTTTGACTCAATGACATTGAAACGTACACCGTATCTCAGCCACTTGTTTAGTTTGGCATCCATATTATATCGGACGGTCAGCTTATTGAAAGACGAGTTTTTGATCGTACCTTTCTGATCATACCAGTCTACTCCTAAAAAGTGTTGTATATCGTTCTTCCCTCCGGAAATCGAGAAGTTATAGTTTTGGTATTGCCCGTTTTGGGTCACTGCGTCCTGCCAGTCGGTCGATTCACCACGGCTTAGCAAGCGTAGTTCTTCTGATGTCCATTTGTAGTTAGGCTGGGCAATGGATACTAATTCATAGTATTGCTGTGCGTTCATCAAATCTTGCTTGTTCAACATTCGTTGCGTACCGAAAGAGGCATTCAGGGAGATTTTGGCTTTTCCGCTTGTACCCTTCTTGGTAGTCACGAGTACTACGCCATTAGAACCTCTCGAGCCATAGATAGATGCGGAAGAAGCGTCTTTTAATATTTCGATAGATTCAATATCACCGGAAGATAAATCCTGCAAACCTCCTTGTACGGGAATACCGTCGACGATGTATAACGGCTCGCTGCCGGCTCGGAGCGAACCTACTCCACGAATAACGACAGAAGCATCTCCACCCGGTTTTACGGAGCCGGTAGTGACTTGCACGCCGGCGGCAAGTCCTTGCAGGGCAGTTGTCACTGTTCCTACTTTGGAGTTAGTAAGATTTTCTGATTTGATAGAGGCAACGGCACCCGTTAAATCGCTCTTTTTGGCAATACCATACCCGATTGCCACTACTTCGTCCAGATTAATGGCGTCTGCTGCCATTTGTATATTAATGACATTTTGCTTTCCTACGGTAACAGATTGTTTTACCATACCCACGAAAGTAAACTCCAGAACATTTCCTCTTTGGGCCCTGATGCTGTAGTTGCCGTTTGCATCACTTACTGTTCCTGTTTGAGTACCTTTTATGGTTATAGATACACCTGGCAATGTTTCATTACTCGTGTCGGTAACGGTTCCTCTAATGTTGATTGTCTGTGCATGTAATACACTGGCAAAAAAGATGGCTATAAATAATATAATGTGTTTTTTCATGACGCTTATTTTATAGGATTGTTAGTTAATAGGCCCGGATAGGAAGAACACCAATTTTCCAACCGCTTTTTGAGCAGATTTCAGAAACGATATTAGTCTCTTCGTAGAAGTTCACATAATAGGCAGACCAGCCGGCTTCCCCGTCGCCTTCACTTGAAGTCCAGTAATTGTTTGCCGGAATATTGACTCCTTTCTCAGCTAATAAACTTTTAACTTTGAATACTTCGATCAGTTCTTCTCTGGAAGGGAGGAACCAGTCGGCATATACGGCATTTCCTTCAGTGACACTGTTGTTCAGACAAAGTTGGGCGGCAATTTTGACTCCTTGCCACTCGGGCCAGTTGTTCGCACTCTGCAATGCATTAAACTTTTTGACTATATTTTGAGTGTTTGTATAGCCGCTTCCCATGTTTTGACTCGTTCCGGCCGCGTCCGACGGATTTACCTCCGGACCGAATTGTTCTGTTCCCGTACCGATGTTACTCATGTTTACGATATATCCGTGTGCCTTTGCAGCGTCCACCCAGAATACAACACCTCCTCCGAGTTTGTCGCCAACATTCGTTTCGATAGTGATTGTTCCAAGATTACTTTTCCGTTCTCCCCTGATAATCATAATAGAGTTTACCCCGTATAATCCTTCCGGAAGTGTAAATTCTACTCCTTCTTCATTAAGAGTTAATGGCAGATTGTATTCGACGCCTGTCGGGTAGAAAGAAGCATATAATACGGCGACGTCCCCTGCTTCAAATCCTTTTCCCTGAATCTCGACTTTGCTCTTGGGCTGTACATTACCTGAAGGGAGAACGATATCAATGATCGGAACAACGAAAGGCACTTTGAAAGTTCCGTTTAAAACGGTCTGTTTCCCTGCTCTTTCAATTGTTACGGTATACTCGCCGCCTGCTTCTACCGGGACGATAAACTTCAGGTAACTGTCTGTAATCTCCGTGACTTCTACCTTTTCTTTCTGGTTGTCAGCGTTACTTAAATAGACTATATCTTCTTTTGCAAAACCGAGTCCGTTGATTTGCGCAACCTGACCGGGGATGATGTCATTTTCCGAAGGAAATTTTATTTCCTTTAGAATGGGGGCTATGGGAGTAGCGGTGTGTTCGTCGTCGCTATTACAACTATAAAAGCTGCATACTATCAAGCCCGATAAAATAGGGATGAGTAGTCGTTTCAAATAGGTTTTCATGGTTCATTAAATTTAAAAGTTGAACGATAAGGCTAATTCTTTTTCAAGCATGAAGTGCTTCACTTCATCGAGAGTGGGAATAGACGGTTGTGCACCCGAGCGTGTGACTGCAATGGCTGCCGCAGTGTTGGCAAAGTTGAGTGCTTCCCGGTCTATTTCTTTTTTTGCACAAACGACCGCCAATGCGCCGCAAAAAGTGTCACCTGCGGCGATTGTGTCGATCGCATTTACTTTACAACCGGGAAGTTGGATGGTTTCTTTAGCATTTTTCATGTATGCACCTTGGCTTCCCAGTGTGATTACCACATTGCTTGTACCCGCTTTCAGCAATGTTTCGGCTATTTCCTCAAGATTATTATCTGTATAATCTATCCCTGAGATGAATGAAGCTTCCAGCTCATTGACGACTAGTATATCAATGGCTTTCATCAGCTCCTCATCGATCAGACAGGCGGGTGCGGGATTGAACAATACCTTTTTACCTTTTTTTCTTTGCTGATAGAGCTATTTTTTTTTATTGTTTCGTAAGGAATCTCAGCCTGCATGACGATGATGTCGGCTTCGTCAATTACTTTTGAGAAATGGGTGATTGAACCGGGTAATAAAGAATAGTTAGCTCCGGGAGCTACTGCAATGCAGTTCTCACCACTGTCAGCCACAAAAATAAGTGCGGTTCCTGTGGGATGATTGACATCATCAATAATGTAATCGGTGGTGATACCTTCTTTCTTAAAGTGATTTTTTAAAATATCCGCATACATATCATTCCCCAAAGAGGTGACAAACGTCACAAAGCCGCCAAGCCTGGCTGCCGCCACAGCCTGGTTGGCTCCTTTGCCTCCGAGGGACTGCATGAAATTTGCATCTCCGACTGTTTCGCCGGGTGCCGGGAGATGGCTGACTTGTGCAACCATGTCGATGTTTGAACTTCCAATAACTACTACTTTCATTTGAATCAGATTTATGTGATAGACCTAGGCTTTTTCTTTATTCTATAAGTTGACTTCCCTTTTGTATGGAATAGCACTCTGGGCACCGATGCGTGTGACGGCAATGGCGGCCGCTGCATTTGCGAATTTTACGGATTCGGCCAACGAATGTCCTTGGGATAGATACACACTGAATGCTCCGCAGAAGACATCTCCTGCTCCGGTTGTGTCGATCGTCTCTACTTCTTTTGCAGGAATCATGGTATATTCGTCCTTTTCTTTCACGTAGGCTCCGTCTTTTCCCAAAGTAATGACAACATTTTCTATACCTTTCTCTCCGATAGCTTTAGCTGCCCGGTGCGCACTCTCAACATCCATTACTTTTATTCCTGATAGCATTTCTGCTTCTATACGATTAGGCAATATAGTATGTACATTATTTAAAAAGGAGTTGCTCAACGTAGAGGCAGGCGCTGGATTGAGTATTACTTTCTTACCGTATCGGTTGGCAATAGTAGCCGCGTACTCTACTGTATCTATCGGAACTTCAAGCTGCATGAGTATAATATCGGCTTCCTTGATTTTTTCTTCCGCTTTATTGATATCTTCTGTTGAAAGCGAACGGCTGGCACCCGGTGCTACAATAATACTGTTTTCACCAAACGAATCGACAGAAATAAGAGCTACTCCTGACGGGCTTTTCTGATCGGTGAATATAAATTCAGTATTGATTTTCTCAGATCTGTATATTTCTAAAGCTTGCAGCCCGAATAGATCGTAACCAATTTTGGAGATAAAGGTGACTTCCGCTCCCAACCGGGCCGCTGCGATTGCCTGATTGGCTCCTTTTCCTCCGGGGTTCATATAGAAAGTTCCACCTAGAATGGTTTCTCCGGGGACAGGTAGTCTGTTGGCTTTCACAACCATATCGGTATTACAGCTTCCGATAACTACGATTTTGGGTCGATTGCTAGATATAGTTTCCATAATATTAATAATTAAGATGATGCAAATAAAAGGAATAATAACGCGTCGTTTTTTACATTAATATTCCATTTATATAATTTCAAATTGTATATTTAGGATGAAATATCCTGTTTAAAAATAATTTATGGATTGTATTGTTGTGCGGAATTATATAATTACAAACGGATAAAGTGAAAATAAGGAGAGCGTTTTAGTGTTGTGAGTTTAGATGATCTGCTTTTTCTTTTTAGATTTCTTTAGCATTTGTGTGCCGTTTAAGAACATCAGACAGTTTTTCTTTTCGTATTTTTGATTCTATCCATGCGGTAAAATCGAAAATGCGTAATAGCTGATTTTCGTATTTATTATTGTATAATTCATGAATTTCGGGATATAACTTTTCCCAGAAATCTTCCCGGTCTTTTCTTAGATAGGCAGATTACTTTTATTTAAGAACCATAAAACCGTATGCTCTGTTTTGAAAGTCTGCTCTTTGGGAGAAGACAGGCTGCGGGTAATAGAACGGGATTCGTGTCGTATCAATTCAAATTCTTGTGTCTCATAGTAAGCTATAAGACGAACCAGACGAATGGTTCTCATTAATGGCAGGTATTTGATATTATGATCTATAATGGCATTACTGATATATTTTTTTGCGGCCTTGTAATTTTGGTTTCCGATGTGTATGAGGGTCGTGTAAAGTAATAGCTCGCTTTTACGAATCGGACTTAACCATGCTTCTTTATCATAAAGTGTTTCCTGATAACGGCTCATGAGTTCTGTACATTCAGCAAAGTTCCCTTTGTCGAGGTAAGGAAATAGCTCATATTGGAAAAGCAGGCAAGTTGCATTTACCTTAAATTCCAATGAAGAATCCTCTGCGATTAACTTTCTTAATTTCTCCAGGAAATAGGGTATCTCATTATAATTTCCAACCGACCGCAGACTACCGAGTACTCCTTCAAGTACAGATAAATAGTAAATGGGGGGATTCGACCAGAATTGCTGATTCTGTTCAAATAATGAGTTAAGCTCTTTGTATGAATTTAGGGCAGCTCGGTAATCTCCCGCCCCCATTAGATAGTTTGCTTGAAAGAGTTTATGGTTTCGTGTCAATTCAAAGTTTCCTTCCGCGTCTGAAGAAGCGGCTATATATAGCTCGTTGACCATAAGGTCGTTCATATCTTGTTTTTGCTTCGCAGTTCGTATGGAGCCGATATGAGAGAGGCGGTATTTTAGTAAATTGTGCAGAGAAGATTGCTCCGTTATTTTTCGGATTTTCTTTAAAGATTCATTTTGGATAAAATGTTTATGAAAAAGTTCTTGTTCTGTCATGTTGGGGAAATTCAGCCGTAGCAGATATTCCAGTTCCTGTTTTTGGGCAATTGTCAGTATCTCATTGTTTTCGTAGAATTGAGCTTGCTCAATTGTGTTGGATAGAATCTCGAAACATTCTTCGAACAGAGAGCGCTCATACAACATACGGGCTTTGCATAGATCATTCAGCAGATCATAATAGATGTCTTTCTTCTTCCTTAATGTGAGCAGCGTGTCTACCAGTTTCTCATATAAATATTGAATGGATACTTCGAAGGAGCCTCTCGGCCTGCGCTTATAAAATTCTTCTTTCACTGTATTTCCGTTGGGTTGTTTACTCTTCGTGATAATGTCGTAAATCACAAGATAGTCCTTCTCCTCCTTGTCTTTAACGACCTGCAAGGAGAAGTGTTTCTTTTCTGATTTTGATAAAGAGTATATTAGGGAGATAACGGAATCGACTCTTTTCATGAAAGTCCTTTCAATTAGTATTAGATTGCAATATTCGGGAATTTCTGTGAAAAAAGCAAGTTATTCAAGAAATTAACACATCCGGTTTAAACGAGCTCAGACCGGATGTGTCTCTAAATATTAATGAGTTCTTTGCAACATTAACTATACTCTATCATTCAAAGAACTTTAGTTCTTCGAATGATAAACTTCGGTTCTTCGAATAAAATTATGCATTCAAAGTTATTAATATTTTTAGGTAAAGGTGTTATTTTGTACATTTAATGAGAAAATATTATTTTCTTTCCATGTTTTTACGGGAAAAACTATACCTTCGAAGCACATTTATTTAATATTAAAGAAGAAATGTTGGATTTAAAACAGCTCACAGGCGATGTATGCCGTATCGCAACCGAAGCCGGGCATTTTTTGAAAGAAGAGCGGAAGAATTTCCGTCGTGAGAGTGTGGTGGAGAAACATGCACACGATTATGTGTCTTATGTAGATAAAGAATCGGAGGTACGGATAGTTAAGGCTCTTTCCGCTTTGTTACCCGAAGCTGGCTTTATAACGGAGGAAGGCTCTGCCACTTATCAGGATGAACCTTATTGCTGGGTTATTGATCCGCTGGACGGAACAACGAATTATATTCACGATGAGGCTCCTTACTGTGTATGTATTGCTTTGCGTAGTCGCACCGAACTGCTCTTGGGTGTTGTCTATGAAGTTTGCCGGGACGAATGTTTCTGTGCATGGAGAGGGGGAAGGGCCTTTATGAACGGGGAAGAAATACACGTTTCAGGTGTTCGGGATATAAAAGATGCATTTGTCTTTGCTGAGTTGCCATATAATGCCCAACAATACAAACAGACAGCTCTCCACTTGATAGATAAACTTTACGGAGTAGTGGGCGGCATTCGTATGAATGGCTCTGCCGCTGCCGCGATTTGTTATGTTGCTATGGGGCGTTTTGATGCGTGGGCGGAAGCTTTTCTCGGAAAATGGGATTATTCGGCAGCGGCTTTGATTGTGCAGGAAGCCGGTGGGCGGGTTACCGATTTTTGCGGTAACGGACACTTCATGGACGGCCATCATATTATAGCGACTAACGGATATTTGCATTCTGTATATCAACAGCTTATTGCAGAAGTCCCTCCATTGGATATGTGACGATATTGTAGCCTTCAATTCTCTATGATTATGAAACACACATTTCTTGTTAAAGAATGGTTTGGGGCTTTTCTTTCCCTCTTATTCCCTCGTTGTTGCGTTGTCTGCGGCAGGCCATTGGCAAAAGGGGAAGAATGTATTTGTGCTGTGTGCAATATGGATTTACCACGTACCGATTATCATCTTCGAAGAGATAATCCGGTTGAGTTACTATTCTGGGGAAAGTTTCCTTTGGAACGGGCTACGTCTTTTTTTCTACTATCGGAAAGGGAGTGATTTTCGACGGATACTACATTTGCTTAAATATGGAGGGCAGAAAGAGATAGGAGCCATCATGGGGCGATACATGGCTGCGGAATTGATAGAGTCCGGTTTCTTTCAGGGAATCGATGTGATAATTCCGATTCCGCTGCATGAGACGAAACAACGCATCCGTGGCTATAATCAGAGTGAATGGATAGCGCGGGGAATTGCTGCCGTGACTGGAATCCCCGTCGATACGGAAGCTGTTGTACGTCGGAAATATACGGAAACGCAAACGCGTAAATCTATTTTTGAACGTTGGGAGAATGTGGAGGGAATCTTCGAATTGCATCATGCTGAATCCTTGATTGGAAAACACGTGCTAATAGTGGATGATGTGTTGACAACGGGAGCAACTACCGTAGCATGTGCTTCCCGGATCATGGAAGTAGAGGGTATACGGATAAGTGTGCTGACATTAGCGGTAGCAGATTAAATGTATTCTCTTTAGTAGTACCGGATAATCGAAAAAATAGGGGGATATTCCTTTGGTGGAGTTTGAGGATGTTTATCCTGAAGATTGTATCTACATATTTGGAAGAAATGAAAAATGTTATCTTATATTACTTCGTAAACGGATACGCTTTTCGATGCTCTTCTATTCTATAATGCAGTTTTCTCTATTTTTACAACCAGCTATTCCGCTATTAATAAACTTGATTTCTGTTTATAATAAACTTTTGGATAGTTTATTATAAACGGTATCCGAGTTTATTAAAAACTATTTTTCCCGTTTTTCGAAAATGGATTAAATATTTTAAGTAAAAATATAAACAAAATAGGACAATAATCGTTAGACTATTGCCCTATATCATATCTATCCTGATACTAAAATATATCAGTCGGAATGTTGTTTATGTATCTATTTTTCTTATATTTATCATGCTGTTTATCACTTTTATTTCTTCAAAGATACAAAATAAAAAGTCGTTTGTCAAGTATTTCAGAAGAAAAGCAGACTATTCATGCACGGCTGAGATAATAAGGGGCTATCAGTAAGCTTCACTAACTTCTTACCCATAGACTTGTCGTTTAGTTAGGTTTCAACAAACTTACTCTATTTTCATGTGGTATCCAATTTTGTTCAGTTAATGAAACAAAATACAGGGTATTGGCTTATCTAAAGGGCTTGATTCTTCGCATAAAAATACTAATTCATGCATGAAATAAGAAAATCTTATTTTTCTTCTATGCTTTTTGCGGGAAAAACTATAACTTCGGAGCGCTTTTGATAACCCGTGGAATTGTTGTTGTGACAGGAATTCCTTATAGATACTCAAGAAAAGATAGAAAAACGCATGAGAAAAATTGTAGTTTTATTTGTTGTGGCATTTTGCCTGCTCTCCACAGGAATGAGAGCTCAACACACATTTGTACATAAACAATCATCGACCTACGAATGGCCGGAAGACTCTCTCGTATTGAAGAAACTGGACCAGTGGCGTGATTTGAAGTTCGGTGTTATTTTTCACTGGGGACTTTATGCCGTGCCTGGTATTGTTGAATCGTGGGCTCTGTGTTCCGAAGACGTGGACTGGATCAGTCGTTACGGTCACAATAACTATCAAGAGTTTAAGGATTGGTATTGGAACGGATTGAGTAAGCAGTTCAATCCGACTGAATTCGAACCTGCCCAATGGGCGGAAGTGACGAAACAAGCCGGTATGAAATACATGATTTTTACGACTAAACATCATGACGGCTTTTGTATGTTCGATAGTCAATACACGGATTTTTCCATATCCCGGTGTGCTTTTAAGGAGCATCCGAAAGCGGATGTTGCCAAGTATGTATTCGAAGCCTTCAGAAAGGAAGGGTTTATGACAGGCGCTTATTTTTCAAAACCGGACTGGCATAATCAGGACTATTGGTGGGATTATTTCGCTACACCTAATCGGAATGTGAATTACAAGATAGAACGTCATCCTGAGAAATGGGAAGCTTTTAAAACATATACACATAACCAGATTGGTGAACTGATGAGCAATTATGGAACGATTGATATCCTATGGTTGGATGGCGGGTGGGTTTCTCCTCGTAACAATCAGGATATCGATATGCCGCAGATTGCTGCTATGGCGCGTGCAAAACAACCCGGCCTTTTGGTGGTAGACCGCACTATTCATGGTAAATATGAGAACTATCAGACACCGGAACAAAAAATTCCTGAGCATCAGCTTCCCTATCCATGGGAAAGTTGTGTGACGTTGACTACGGATTGGGGCTGGGTAAAGAATCCGGTTTATAAAACACCTAACCGGATTATCTCCATTCTGATGGAAGTGGTTGCCAAAGGCGGAAATTTACTTCTTGGAGTAGGACCTACTGCCGAAGGCCTTATCGAACAACCTACTGTAAAACGTTTGCAGGAGATTGGACGCTGGATGCAGAAAAATGGGAAGGCTATTTACCATACCCGGATCACCCCCAATTACCATTGTGGGAATGTTTGGTTCACTGCCGATAAGAATGGCAGAACCCTTTATGCGTTATACGCTTTGCCTGAAGGAGAAACGCTGCCTGCTGTCATTGAGTGGGAGGGGAATGTTCCTGAGCGTGGTACAAGTGTCAGACTGTTGTCCACAGGACAACGTATGAAATGGATAGAAAGAGATGGGAAAGTGGCAGTGACATTACCTGCTAAATTGGCAGGTAGCACCGAGCCTATTGCTCTTCAGTTCGATACTTCTTTGCCGAAACAAAACAAGAAGTGATAATAAAAAAGCCACCCATTTAGGTGGCTTCTTTTTTGCTCTTCCTCTTGGACTTGAACCAAGGACCCTCTGATTAACAGTCAGATGCTCTAACCGACTGAGCTAAGGAAGAATGTTTGCAACTAAGATTTCTAACTTTGCTCTTCCTCTTGGAC
>ENA-OQCK01000653-OQCK01000653.1-human-gut-metagenome-genome-assembly--contig:-NODE-653-length-16842-cov-2.483817_pt1 | contig 16842 bp, 22 predicted proteins | sample MGYA00242498_ERZ504578 | MGnify/ENA primary metagenome ERZ504578 (study PRJEB26092, sample SAMD00036229) | human gut metagenome | host: Homo sapiens | study: EMG produced TPA metagenomics assembly of...
GAGACGGCAGAAGATGTGCCGGAAGGCGCAGAGGGAGATACAGAGCAGGCGTCCTGCCGCTGAAAAGGAAGAAAAAAAGGGATTTTTCAAGAAGAAGAAAGACCCCAGGGATGAAAAGATAGAAGAGCTCACCGACCGGGTGAAACGTCAGATGGCGGAATTTGAGAATTTCCGCAAGCGGACAGACAAGGAAAAGTCCGCCATGTATGAGATGGGAGCCAAGGACATTATAGAGAGAATCCTTCCCGTCATTGACAATTTTGAGAGAGGCCTGGCAATCGTGCCTGAGGATGCAAAGGGAACACCCCTTGCAGAGGGTATGGAGAAGATATATAAGCAGTTCCGGAAAACACTGGAGGAAGCCGGCGTGAAAGCCATTGAAGCAGTAGGCAGGAGTTTGACCCCAACTACCACAACGCAGTGATGCATGTGGATGATGAAAGCCTGGGAGAGAACATAGTGGCGGAGGAATTGCAGAAGGGTTATATGTACAGAGACAGCGTGGTCAGACACAGTATGGTAAAAGTGGCAAATTGACATTGGATATTTACTTAAATTCTCATAAAATAATCAGGAGGAAAAGACTATGAGCAAGATTATCGGTATTGACTTAGGTACGACAAACAGCTGTGTGGCTGTTATGGAAGGCGGAAAACCAACTGTTATTGCCAACGCGGAGGGCGTAAGGACAACACCATCCGTTGTAGCATTCACAAAGACAGGAGAGAGGCTGATTGGCGAGCCCGCAAAGCGTCAGGCAGTTACCAACGCAGATAAAACCATCTCTTCCATCAAGCGCCACATGGGCACGGACTACAGAGTAGACATCGACGGAAAGAAGTACACTCCACAGGAGATTTCCGCTATGATTCTGCAGAAGCTGAAAGCTGACGCAGAGAGCTATCTGGGAGAGACTGTAACAGAGGCGGTCATCACGGTTCCGGCCTACTTTAACGACGCGCAGCGCCAGGCTACCAAGGATGCGGGCAAGATTGCGGGCCTGGATGTAAAACGTATCATCAACGAGCCTACGGCGGCAGCCCTGGCTTACGGACTTGACAATGAAAAAGAGCAGAAAATCATGGTATACGACTTAGGCGGCGGTACCTTTGATGTTTCCATTATTGAAATCGGCGACGGCGTAATCGAGGTTTTGTCCACCAACGGCGACACCCGTCTGGGCGGCGATGATTTTGACAATGCAATTACAAACTGGATGATTTCCGAGTTCAAGAAGGCCGAGGGTGTGGACCTGTCCAATGACAAGATGGCTCTCCAGAGACTGAAGGAAGCAGCTGAGAAGGCAAAGAAGGAGCTGTCCACAGCTACCACCACCAATATCAACCTGCCATTCATCACCGCAACGGCCGAGGGACCAAAGCATCTGGATATGAACCTGACCAGGGCTAAGTTTGACGAACTGACCCATGACCTGGTAGAGCGCACCGCCATCCCGGTACAGAACGCGCTTAAGGATGCGGGCATCACTGCTTCTGAACTGGGCAAGGTGTTGCTGGTAGGCGGTTCCACACGTATGATCGCTGCACAGGAAAAGGTAAAACAGCTGACAGGCAAGGAGCCAAGCAAGTCTCTGAACCCGGATGAGTGTGTTGCCATCGGCGCTGCTATCCAAGGCGGCAAGCTGGCTGGCGATGCAGGCGCAGGAGATATCCTTCTTCTGGATGTAACACCTCTTTCCCTGTCCATCGAGACCATGGGCGGCGTGGCTACCAGACTGATTGAGAGAAATACCACCATTCCAACCAAGAAGAGCCAGATTTTCTCAACCGCAGCAGACAACCAGACGGCAGTGGATATCCATGTGGTACAGGGCGAGCGTCAGTTTGCAAGGATAACAAGACATTGGGACAGTTCCGTCTGGATGGAATTCCGCCAGCAAGAAGGGGTATTCCACAGATTGAGGTTACCTTTGACATTGATGCCAACGGTATCGTAAATGTATCCGCAAAGGATTTGGGAACAGGCAAGGAGCAGCACATCACCATTACTTCCGGCTCCAACATGTCAGACGATGATATCGATAAGGCGGTGAAGGAAGCAGCTGAATACGAGGCACAGGACAAGAAGCGCAAGGAAGCCATCGATGCAAGGAACGATGCGGACTCTATGGTATTCCAGACCGAGAAGGCCCTGGAAGAGGTTGGAGACAAGATTGCTCCTGGCGACAAGGCAGAGGTGGAAGCTGACCTTAATTCATTGAAGGAAGCCATCAACCGAGCTCCGGTTGAGGAGATGACAGACGCACAGGTAGAGGACATCAAGGCCGGCAGAGAGAAGCTGATGAACAGCGCCCAGAAGCTGTTTGCGAAGGTTTATGAGCAGGCGCAGGCCTCCGGCGCGGCAGGCCAGGCAGGCCCGGACATGGGCGGCGCTGGAAATGCAGCAGGCGGCGATGACGTTGTGGACGCTGATTTCAAGGAAGTATAAATCCAAGGAAGTAAATCCAGATAAAACAAAACAGGGGGCTTAGGAGCGGGAAACCGGCCACTACCCCCTTTGTGGCTGATAAAGAGTGCTTTTGAAACTGCCTGTCAGGGCCAGTTTTGCGGCGTTCAGATAGATTAAGAGGTAAACAACATGGCAGAGAGTAAGAGAGATTACTATGAAGTTCTGGCGTTCCCAAAGATGCAGATGAGGATGCATTGAAAAAAGCATACAGGAAACTTGCCAAGAAATACCACCCCGATGCCAATCCAGGCGATAAAGCGGCAGAGGCCAAGTTCAAAGAAGCTTCCGAGGCATACAGCGTGTTAAGTGACCCTCAGAAACGTCAGCAGTACGACCAGTTCGGCCATGCTGCGTTTGAACAGGGCGGAGCCGGTGCGGGCGGCTTTGGCGGCGGCTTCGGCGGCTTTGACTTCGGCGGGGATATGGGTGATATCTTCGGCGATATTTTTGGTGATATTTTTGGCGGCGGCAGGTCCGGGAGGGCCAGGAGCGGTCCCTCCCGGGGCGCCAACATAAAGACTTCTGTTAGGATTACATTTGAGGAAGCCGTATTTGGCTGTGATAAAGAGATAGAGATTAACTTTAAAGAAACCTGTGCCAGCTGTCACGGCACGGGCGCTAAGGCAGGCACCTCTCCCCAGACCTGTTCAAAGTGTAACGGAAAGGGCAAAATCATGTACACGCAGCAGTCCTTCTTCGGAACCGTACAGAATGTGCAGACCTGTCCTGACTGTAACGGTACAGGACAGGTAATCAAGGAAAAGTGTCCTGACTGCTACGGCACGGGCTATAAGACCGTCCGCAAAAAATTCAAGGTATCCATACCTGCAGGCATTGACAATGGTCAGTGCGTGCGTCTGGCAGGGGGCGGTGAACCCGGCACAGGCGGCGGTGAGCGCGGTGATTTGCTGGTGGAGGCAGTTGTTTCCCAGCATCCCATATTCAAGCGCCAGGATACCAGTATTTATTCCACGGTGCCCATTTCCTTTGCGCGGGCAGCCCTGGGAGGTCCCATCCGCATAAAGACCGTGGACGGCGAAGTGGAGTACGATGTAAGACCGGGTACAGACAGATACCAAGGTGCGCTTAAAGGGCAAGGGTGTTCCCTCGCTGCGCAGCCGCAGTGTCAGGGGAGATCACTATGTTACCCTGGTGGTACAGGTTCCGGAACGCATGAATCAGGCGCAGAAGGAAGCCTTAAGGCGGTTTGACGATGCCATGAACGGCGTCACGTCCCAGGAGGAAGAGAAGCCTAAGAAAAAGGGGATTTTCAAATAGATAGGAAACAGCATGAGCGGACAGGCAGCACACAGAGCCTGTCCGGGCCTTTTTACGTCTATTCCGGTTGTGCAATAGGCAAAAAAGGTTATGATAGGGATTGGGCGGTGACAGGAAAAATGGTTATGATAAGGAGCGGAAAATTCAAATGGACAACAGTTTTTTTGAGACTCTGGCGGTTCCGCTGCCGGAGGACATAGAAAAGTTAAAGTGGAGAGGGGATTTTGACAGGGCTGTCCGTAGGATTGACAGCAGGCTGAAAAGGGATATTCCCCAGGCTTTGAGAAAGCGTCTTATGATTGAACAGGAGATTCTTAAGCGCATGCCGGGACAATACCCCTATGCATGGTCAGAGGCCCTTGATATGCTGCGGGACAATGTAAGGGATTTTAAGGACAGTGAACTCGAAACCCTGTGGAGGAGGATGCCGTGGATTGGATTTACGTGGATGGAGAGGTACGCTTCCGGAGCAGCTTTCTGAAAAATGTCTTAAAGACCAGGAAAGAATATGAGAACCGGGCACTGGACCGGGAACTGGTCCGGTCTAAGGCGGAAAACTTCGGGCTGCTTAACAGAACCATTGCTTCCATGAAAGAACAGGGAGGCGCCGGATGCAGGTTTTGCATCCGCGGGACACTTGGGATCCAGGAGGAAGCGGAGCGGGAAGGTGAAGATATCAAGGTCTACCTGCCCCTGCCAATTGAATATGCCCAGATAAAGAATGTGAAAATCCACAGCGTAAGAATCGGGGAAAGGGAAGCCGAAAAACAGGAGTATACCATTGCGAGGCAGATGCCTTCCAGCGCACCATCTGTTTTCATACAAAACACAGGAAGGGGCAGAAATATTCGGTGGAGTTTTCCTTTGAGAACCGGGAAGCATACCTGGATTTCTCCCATGTCGGTCTGGAACACAGCGGAGAGAAACACGGCGGAGAGAAACAAGGAGCAAATGGTTTGGCGGAGCCCGCGGACGCCTGGCTGGCGCAGCAGCAGCCCCATATCCGCTTCACTCCCCTGATCCGGGAACTGGCGGCTGAAATCGTGGGGGAGGAACAGGATCCCTTAAAGAAGGCCAGAAGAATATATGACTATATCACCACCCATGTGATGTATTCCTTTGTGCGCAGCTATTTTACCCTGACCGACATTCCGCAGTATGCGGCCTCGTCCATGAAGGGAGACTGCGGCGTACAGGCGCTTTTGTTTATCACCCTGTGCCGTGAGACCGGCATTCCGGCCAGATGGCAGGCGGGACTCTATACATCGCCCTTTGAAATCAGCTGCCATGACTGGGCACAGTTCTATACAAACGCCCATGGATGGCGTTGCGCGGACTGTTCCTTCGGAGGTGCGGCCTACCGGGAGGGGGACACACAGAGATGGGATTTCTACTTCGGAAACCTGGATCCCTTCCGTCTTCCGGCAGCCAGGGAGTTCGGATATGAGTTTGAACCTCCCATGACCCATTTGAGAAACGACCCCTATGATAATCAGATGGGGGAGGCGGAATATGGGGACAGAAGCCTTCTGGAAGAGGAATACAGCACGGGATATGAGATGATTTCCCTGGAGGACATAACATATTAAAGAAGAGCTTGTTAAAATATTAAGAAATCCGTAAAGAAATGTAAGAATTAGTAGGCTATAATGTTATCATATCTGTAGAAAGGCATAAAAACAGAATGAACAGACGCTTATTAATAACCGGGGCCGGGGGATTTCTCGGTTCCCGGATTTGTGAATATTTTAGTGGCAGGGACGGATATGAGGCAGTGGGGGTGACACACAGGGAACTGGATATTGAGGATTTTGTGGCGGTTTCCGCTTTGTAAAGGCCATCCGGCCTGACTATGTCCTGCACTGCGCGGCAATTTCAAACACGGGTGCATGTGAAAGGAATCCTGTCCTTTCAGAGAAAGTCAATGTCAGGGGAACCGTCAATCTGGCCAAGGCGTGCAGGAAAGCCGGCAGCCGCATGATATTTACCAGCTCAGACCAGATTTACAACACATCCCATTCCCTGGAGCCAACCGTGAGGCAGCGAGGGAAAGCCGGGAAATGTGTATGGAAGAGATAAGAAACGGGCGGAGGAAGCCATGCTCACATACCTGCCGGATGCGGTGGCCCTCAGGCTTACATGGCTGTATGACGCCCCGTCCAGGGGCAGGGTAGCCGGCCAGGGCCTTTTGCAGAAGCTGACAGACGCGTTAAAGGAAAGGCGGGAGGTGGAGTTTCCTGTTCACGATTACAGGGGAATCACCTATGTGTGGGAAGTGGTGCGCCATCTGGAAGAAGCCATGGGGCTTCCCGGAGGCGTTTATAACTTTGGAAGTGAGAACCGGTACAACACCTTTGACACGGCCAGGCTGTTTCTCAGGGAATTGGCAGGAGGCGATTTCGGCAGCATATTGAAATGCGATGATGAGCGCTTTGCTCCTGTCCCAGGAATCTGACCATGAATACGGACAAGATCAGGTCCCATGGGATACGGTTCTTCAATACCTCCGAGGGAATACGCAAATGCTGCCTGGAACACAGGGAAATGTCCCAGGCCTGGTGTTAAAAGGCTATGAAAGGACGCATTATATGAACAGACGCAACATATCGTCCCAGGCTGTCAGAATCTGCGGCCTGACCCTGCTATGCCTGGTCATCATGTTCGGTGTGGCTGCGGCCAACAGGGCAAGGGGCGGAGAAAAACTGGTAAGTGAATATACGGTGCAGGATGAGGCGCTTCCAAGGCATGTGAAATTTGAGTCCATGCCCGCGGACATGCCTCAGATGACAGCCGCCTGGTTTTATAAGTATAAGGGCCTGGGGCAGTTGAGAAGGCTCCTCAGTGGGAGGACGGCGAGTTCACCAGAGTTTTTGCGGTGGGCCGGGAAGCCGGGCTGCGGGAGAGATGGAAGATATTTGAGCTGGGCATGATGTGATTTGTCCGGCAGGCAGATTTTGATGAAACAGAAGGAGTGGAACAGATGAGACAGGAAAGCAGTACAGGAAGCCGTACAATGGTGCAGCGGCACGGATTAGCAAGGGACCTGACGGTATGCGGGCTGTTTACGGCATTGACGGCAGTGGGAGCCTTTATTAAAATTGTCATACCGGTGGGGGCGGACACCATGAATTTCACCCTCCAGTGGTTTTTTGTGCTTCTGGCAGGCCTTTTGCTGGGCTCCAGAAGGGCCTTTCTCAGCGTGTCCGCCTATCTTCTGATCGGACTGGTGGGAATCCCTGTTTTTGCGCGGGGAGGAGGCCCCTCTTATCTGATACGCCCCACCTTTGGATTTCTGCTGGGATTTGCCCTGGCAGCCTACGTGATGGGAAAGCTAGTGGAGTGGATGCACGCTGTAAAGCCTGGGGCCTGCCTGTTTAGCGCCACAGTGGGCTATGTGATTTATTACGGAATGGGAATCCTTTACTTTTACTTCATCACCCACTTTGTGTGGTGACTCCCGACACAGTGGATGGGGCGCCATTTTTGCGGTATACTGCCTGCCCACCATGATTCCGGACTATATACTCTGCATCCTGGCAGTGACGGTGGCAGGACGCCTGCGTCCGTCCATGGGGCGGCTTATGGAGTGACACAGCTCATTCCCTTCCCTGCCTGACGCTGCGCTCATAATAAAAAATGTATTGTTGCATGATGCCGGCACAGCCGCTGTATCGCCCGAACACATCCTCTACGATTGTTTCGCAGAGACGGTTTTTGGGGATACAGCGGTATTTTTTTCTGTCAAAATACTGTTCCATCAGAATTTTTTCAATCCATGTGTCCACTGGAAACGCGTCTATGTGGTGGAGGCCGAAAAGGCATACGCAGTTGGCTACCTTTTTTCCGATTCCGTAAAATCCGGTGAGATATTCCATGGCGCCCTCATAGTCCAGAGTACTCAGATGGGACAGCTCCAGCCTGCCGGAAACCGCGTCCTGGCAGAGCCTGTGGATGTACTTGGCCCGGTATCCCAGCTTAAGCCCCATTAAATCATCCAGGGAAGCAAGGCAGAGCTGGCTGGGGGCAGGAAAGGAGCAGGCCGGCGGAAGGCACCTTCCAGGGTCATTTTCTTTTTCCCGGTCATTTTCTTTCTCCCGGTCATTTGCTTTCCCCCGGTCATCTTCTTTCCCCAGGTCTTGTCCGTCCTCCAGGACAGTGCCGTACCGGCTGCTGAGGGCTTCCACCAGCTGACGTATGTTCGGAATGGTCTTTTGCTGGGAGATCACGAAGGTAATGATCATCTCCCAGGGGTCCTGGCGCAGGATACGGATGCCTGCCCCGCTCATGGCGGCGGCCGTAAGATAGGAATTTTCCCGGTCAATGGAGTCAATGACGGCCTGGTAATCCCGGTCCATATCCAGATAGGACAGCCAGAAGGAAAGGTCCTCATGGGGACAGTCCAGGCAGATGGAAGTGCCGTCCTGCCATGCACGCAGGACGCGGAGGCCGCTGATAAGCCGGTAACCGTTCTTTGCCTCTGAAGGGTATGTATCCTCCGGCAGGGGAACCATGCGGAAACATTGGCCGGACTGGTGAATCTGCTGCAGGTCCATGCAGGGAGCTTCATAACGATGAATCATATGGGTACGCCTTTCTTTTGTATGGGATTTTGGAAGGACCAGCACAAAATGATCCCTGAATATAACTTTACCCCTTCTTTTTTTCAAAGTCAAATGTGATTTTCTGGCTTTCCGCTTGACATTTTCAGAAAATGTGACTAGAATGTAGGTTAGGTTTGATAATCCAAAAGCGATGAAGGTGCATAGTAGACGTTTATTTTCCATCAGAGAGGGGAGCCGCCGGCTGAAAGCCTGCCCGGGTTCAGATAGACGGTTGAAATTCCCACCGGAGCCGTACAGGCAAAAGGATGCTTTCACCAATCTGTGGAAGGATTCCGGTAGTCTGTGACGCTGGCACACGTTACGTGCATCAAGTGTCTGTATATTCCGGATGCAGGTCCGGGGATGATACAGGAAGCAGGGTGGTACCGCGAGTTTACAGTCTCGTCCCTTCAGCAATGAAGAGACGGGGCTTTTTTGTTTCCTGGAACGCGGGTCCCGTGAAACAATAATGCTTTCCGGGGATTGGGGCGTTAAAGAAAGTCTGATCTAGGCGGACCATCCCGGAAGCAGGATTCTATCTTGTTACAAAGAAAAGGAGAAGCCATGAAAGAGCAGTTAGAGAAAATCAAAGAAGAAGCGCTGAGGCAGATTGAATCTTCTGAAGCGCTGGAGAAACTGAATGACATCCGTGTATCTTATCTGGGTAAGAAGGGAGAACTGACGAACCTGTTAAAGAGCATGAAGGATGTTGCCCCGGAGGACCGGCCAAAGGTGGGCCAGATGGTCAATGATGTCAGGGGGCTTATCGAGGGAAGCTGGAGGAGGCCAGGACTGCCCTGCCAAGAAGGCCAGAGAGGAGCAGTTAAAAAGGGAGGTCATCGACGTCACCCTTCCGGCCAGGAAAAATAATGTGGGCCACAGCCATCCTAACACCATTGCCCTGGAAGAGGTGGAGCGCATTTTCGTGGGCATGGGATATGAGGTAGTGGAGGGGCCTGAGGTGGAGTACGACAGGTACAACTTTGAGAAGCTGAACATTCCCAAGGGCCATCCGGCCAGGGACGAGCAGGATACCTTCTACATCAATGAAAACATCCTGCTGCGCAGCCAGACGTCGCCTGTACAGGTGCGTACCATGGAGCAGGGCAAGCTTCCCATCCGCATGATTGCGCCGGGCCGCGTGTTCCGTTCCGACGAGGTGGATGCCACCCATTCCCCCTCCTTCCATCAGATTGAGGGCCTTGTGATCGACAAGAACATCACCTTTGCGGACCTAAAGGGAACCCTGGCCGAATTCGCCAGAGAGCTGTTCGGGCCTGAGACAAAGGTAAAGTTCCGTCCCCATCACTTCCCCTTTACGGAACCCAGCGCCGAGGTGGATGTGACCTGTTTCAAATGCGGCGGTTCGGGCTGCCGGTTCTGTAAGGGGTCGGGCTGGATAGAGATTCTGGGATGCGGCATGGTGCACCCCCATGTACTGGAGATGTGCGGTATTGACCCGGACGCGTATTCCGGATTCGCATTTGGCGTGGGACTGGAGCGTATTGCCCTGCTTAAGTATGAAATTGACGACATGCGTCTGCTGTATGAAAACGACATCCGTTTCCTGAAACAGTTCTAAGATCATGCGCCCTGATAAACATTCATAGCATAGAAGGAGAGAGAACACATGAACACAGCATTATCATGGATAAAAGCATATGTCCCTGATTTGGATGTTACGGCCCAGGAATACACGGATGCCATGACGCTCACAGGAACAAAGGTAGAAGGTTATACATGTCTGGATAAGAACCTGGAAAAAATCGTTGTCGGAGAGATTCTAGAGGTTAAGGGCCATCCGGATGCAGATAAGCTGGTGGTATGCCAGGTTAACGTGGGAGAGGGAGAGCCGGTGCAGATTGTCACAGGTGCCCCCAATATCACGGAGAAATCCATAGGTGAGAAGGTGCCTGTGGTGCTGGACGGAGGCCGCGTGGCGGGAGGCCACGACGGAGGCGCCCTTCCTGAGGAAGGAATCAGGATTAAGCAGGGCAAGCTAAGAGGCGTGGAGTCCTGCGGCATGATGTGTTCCGTGGAGGAACTGGGAGCCAGCAGGGATATGTACCCGGACGCTCCGGAGAGCGGCATTTACATCCTTCCGGGGGACAGCGTGCCCGGCTCCGACGCAGTGGAAATCATGGGTCTGCGGGACGTGGTGTTCGAGTATGAAATCACATCCAACCGCGTTGACTGCTACAGTGTGATTGGCATAGCCAGAGAGCCGCGGCCACCTTTAGAAGGTCCTTCCACGCACCGGTGGTCACACCAACGGGCAACGGTGAGGACATCCACGACTACCTGAATGTGCGGGTGGAGAACAGCGGCTGTGTCCCCGTTACTGCGCCAGGATGGTAAAGAATATAAAGCTTGCCCCTTCTCCCGGTGGATGCAGCGCCGCCTGGCAGCCAGTGGTATCCGCCCCATCAATAATATTGTGGATATCACCAACTATGTCATGGAAGAGTATGGGCAGCCCATGCACGCCTTTGACTATGACCAGCTGGCAGGCCACGAAATCGTGGTGAAATGCGCTAAGGACGGGGATGTGTTCCAGACCCTGGACGGACAGGAGAGAAAGCTGGATTCCACCATCTCATGATCAATGACGGGGAAAAGGAGGTGGGAATCGCCGGCATCATGGGCGGAGAAAATTCAAAAATCACGGACAATGTACGGACCATGGTATTTGAGTCAGCCTGCTTCAACGGCACCAATATCCGTCTGTCAGCCAAAAAGGCGGGGCTGCGCACGGATGCTTCCGGAAAATACGAGAAGGGGCTGGATCCCAATACGGCGGAGGAAGCAGTAAACCGGGCCTGCCAGCTCATCGAGGAGCTGGGTGCGGGAGAGGTTGTGGGCGGCATCATCGACCTCTATCCTGAGAAGAGAACCAGCAAGCGGATTCCCTTTGACGCTGTCAAAATCAACAGGCTTTTAGGCACGGAGATACCGGAGGAAACCATGCTTTCCTGCTTTGAGACCATCGAACTGGGCTATGACCCTGAGACAAAAGAGGTGATTGCTCCTACCTGCGTCAGGACTGGAGCGCATGGCTGATTTGGCTGAGGAGGTGGCCAGGTTCTACGGCTACGACAAGATCCCAACCACACTGCCCTCCGGCGAAGCCACCACAGGAAAGCTTTCCTACAAGCTTCAGATAGAGGAGGTAGCCAGGGAGATAGCAGAGTTCTGCGGATTTTCCCAGGGCATGACCTATTCCTTTGAGAGCCCCAGGGTATTTGACAGGATGCTGATTCCTGAGGACAGCGCCCTGAGGAAAACAGTGGAGATATCCAATCCCCTGGGAGAGGATTTCAGCGTCATGCGCACCACATCCTTAAACGGTATGCTGACCTCACTGTCCACCAACTACAACCGCCGCAACAAGAATGTGCGCCTGTACGAGCTGGCCAATGTGTACCGTCCAAGTCCCTGCCTCTGACAGAGCTTCCTGACGAGCGCATGCAGTTCACCCTGGGAATGTACGGGGACGGCGATTTCTTCACCATGAAGGGCGTGGTGGAAGAATTCTTTGAAAAGGCCGGAATGCATAAAAAGCCCCATTATGATCCGAGTGCAGAGCATCCTTACCTTCATCCCGGAAGAAAGGCCGACATCCTGTATGACGGCGCAGTAGTAGGCTTCCTAGGCGAGGTACATCCGGATGTGGCTGATAACTATAAGATTGGCGACAGGGCTTACATTGCCGTCATTGATATGCCGTCCATTATGGAGTTCACCACCTTTGACCGCAAGTATACCGGTATAGCCAGGTCCCGGCTGTGACCAGGGATATCAGTATGGTGGTGCCGAAGGATATCCTGGTGGGACAGATTGAGGATGTGATTGTACAGAGGGGAGGAAAGGTCCTGGAAAGCTACAAGCTCTTTGATGTGTACGAGGGAGCGCAGGTACTGGCAGGCCACAAGTCCGTGGCATATTCCATTACCTTCCGGGCCAAGGACCACACCCTGGAGGAAAAGGAAGTCACGTCTGTGATGAATAAGATACTCAACGGATTAAGCGGGCTGGGAATCGAACTCAGGGCTTAAGACGGCTGATAATACCCGGAAACAGGACCGGCGCCCTGCACCACAGCCCTGCTCATCCTGGACATGGATGATTTTAAAGGAATCAATGAGGAGAAGGGGAAGCTCTCTGGCAATGTGGTACTGATGAACGTGGCCAACAGCCTGAAGCAGGCCTGCCGGGAAGGCGGTTTGATTGCCCGCTTCGGGGGCGAGTTCCTGGTGCTTTTAAAGAATATTACCGATATTATTGTTAAAGCAAATCAGGCCCTTTTACAGCAGCTACCGGGAAAATGAAATCATAAACCGTATGGAGTACGCGCTGAAGCACGGGGAATTCAAGGTTTATCTTCAGCCCAAGGTGGGACTGGATGATTTGGGCTCATCGGTGCAGAGACACTGGTGCGCCGGCAGCATGAGGACGGAAGAATCATCCCCTCCGGGGAGCTTGAGATGCTTTGGAAAATGGGCTGCGAGTCGGGTCAGGGCCACTATTTTTCAAGACCTCTACCAATGAATGTATTTTTTGAAAAATATTGCCGAAAAATGATTGACAAATCATAAATCATCCTTTATAATAACCTACGTTGCTTGCGAGAGCAGCGTAACGCAGAAGTGGCGGAATTGGCAGACGCGCACGGTTCAGGTCCGTGTGGTAGTAATACCTTGTGGGTTCGACTCCCATCTTCTGCACTGGTTCATGGAACAGGAAGCTGAATGGCTTCCTGTTTTTGCGTTTCCGGTATTTTTTGCAGTCCGGTTGTTTCTGATGCATTTGCAACAGACAAATCCCACCATAAGAGGTAAAGTTTTGATAGTAATTTAGTAGGAAATGGTATATACTGTAAGCTGTGGCTTAAAATAAGCAGTACAGTGTGTGAGAGAAAAGAAGAGAGGAAGGAACATCATGCTTACATTAGAGAATCTCTCCTTTGACGTGAATGATGAAAAAGGAGAAATAGGTATCATCAAAGATATAAGCTTTACAGTGGGTGACGGCAAGTTTGTGGTCATAACAGGCCCTAACGGCGGCGGCAAGTCCACTACGGCTAAACTAATCATGGGAATTGAACGCCCCACAGGAGGACGCATCCTCTTTGACGGGCAGGATATAACAGATATGAGCATCACGGACAGGGCCAATCTGGGAATCAGCTTTGCGTTCCAGCAGCCTGTCCGCTTTAAGGGTGTGCAGGTAATCGATCTGCTCCGTCTGGCAGCCAGGAAGAAGCTGACGGTGTCGGAAGCCTGTCAATACCTGGCCGAGGTGGGGCTCTGCGCCAAGGACTATATCAACCGTGAGGTCAACGCCAGCCTGTCCGGCGGTGAGCTCAAGAGAATCGAGATTGCCACTGTCATTGCCAGGGCTTCCAAGCTTTCCGTATTTGACGAGCCTGAGGCAGGCATTGATCTGTGGAGTTTCCAGAACCTGATTCAGGTGTTTGAGCGCATGAGACAAAACACCAATGGTTCCATCCTGATTATATCCCATCAGGAACGGATTCTCAATATTGCGGATGAGATTGTGGTGATTGCAGACGGCAAGGTGGTGAACCAGGCACCAGGGATGAAATCATGCCTCAGATCATGGGAACTGCGTCCGCGGTGGACGCCTGCAGTAAATTTTACGAGACAGCGCAGTGAGGGGAGGAGTGAGCGATATGGCAGACAGCATCCAGGAGAGAATATTAGAGGAAGTGGCCGACCTTCACGGTGTTCCGGCAGGGGCCTATAATATAAGGCCAACGGCCAGACAGCCGGCCGCAATACCACGGCCAACATAGACATTGTAACAAAGACGGATAAGCCGGGAATCGACATCCGCATCAAACCCGGCACCAGAAACGAAAGCGTACACATCCCAGTGGTGGTTAGCGCCAGCGGTTTAAAGGAGATGGTCTATAACGATTTCTTCATCGGTGAGGACTCGGATGTGGTCATCGTGGCAGGCTGCGGCATTCATAACTGCGGGGACCAGGATTCAGAGCATGACGGAATCCACCGCTTCTTTGTGGGAAAGAATGCAAAGGTCAAATATGTGGAGAAGCATTACGGCGAGGGTGACGGCAACGGCAAGCGCATCCTGAATCCGGGCACGGAAGTCTACATGGAGGAAAACAGCTGCATGGAGATGGAGATGGTCCAGATTGAGGGTGTGGATTCCACCAACAGGACCAATTCCGCTGAGCTTGCCGCGGGAGCCAAGCTTATAGTGCGGGAACGCCTTTTGACCCACGGCAGCCAGAATGCAGAGAGTACTTACATCGTGAATCTGAACGGAGAGGATTCCAGCGCGGATGTGGTGTCACGTTCCGTTGCCAAGGATACCTCAAAGCAGACCTTCAATTCCAAAATCGTGGGCAACGCCAAGTGCAGCGGACATACGGAGTGTGACGCCATCATCATGGATGATGCCAAGATTTTTGCCATTCCGGGACTGATTGCCAACAACATTGACGCGGCCCTGATTCACGAGGCAGCCATAGGCAAGATTGCGGGGAGCAGATTGTGAAGCTTATGACCCTGGGTCTTACAGAGGAAGAGGCGAGAGCAGATTGTCAACGGCTTCTTAAAATAGTATATAGAACAATTGAACATGGATAAAGCTGCTGCGGCCCAACAGGCCGCAGCTTGCGTATGTACCGGTGTACATGATACGGGCGGTACGCAGCATATGATACAGGGGGACAAAAACATGGGGGAAGATCGTGAGGGAAGGGCAGCGGCCCTTCTGCCTATTCTGATATTTCTGTTGATTTTCTTGGGATCCGGGTTCATTACCGGAGACTTTTACAGTATGCCGGCCATTGTGGCCTTTTTGATTGCGCTTCTGGCTGCCTTTGTGCAGAACAGGGAGCTGGGCTTTGCGGAAAAGATTAAGCTGGCCGCACAAGGTGTGGGGATGAAAACATCATCACCATGTGTCTTATATTTCTGGCAGCAGGCGCCTTTACAGGCGCTGTGAAGGCTGCCGGAGGCGTGGATTCCACGGTCAATCTGGGGCTGTCCATCCTGCCCTCCAACGTGGCTGTGGCAGGACTGTTTCTCATTGGGTGTTTCATATCCATATCCATGGGAACCTCGGTGGGTACCATCACGGCCCTGGCGCCCATTGCGGTGGGAATCAGCCAGAAAACCGGATTTTCCATGGCGGTCTGCGCAGCGCCGTGGTGGGAGGCGCCATGTTCGGGGACAACCTGTCCATGATATCCGACACAACCATAGCTGCGGTAAAGACACAGGCTGCGAGATGAAGGATAAGTTCAGAGAGGACTTTCTCATCGTATTGCCGGCAGCTATTGTCACAATCCTTTTGTTTCTGGTTCTGGGAAAGGACGCTTCGTTCCGTATACAGGGCAGCCTGGACTACAGCCTGCTGCGAGTGGTGCCTTATATGGTGGTGCTTGCAGGTGCCTGGCAGGTGTGAACGTATTTCTGGTTCTCATGACCGGCACTGTGCTGAGCCTGATAGCCGGAGTGGCCACAGGTGCCTTTGGGGTGGGGGAAATGTTCACCCATGTGGGAGCGGGAATCACGGGGATGTATGATATCACAGTGATATCCGTGATTGTGGCCTGCATCGTTGCCTGGTAAAGGAGTACGGAGGGATTGCCTTCATTCTTTCCTTCATCAAAAAGAGAATTAACGGGGAACGGGAGGAGAGCTTGGAATCGCTGCCCTGGCTCTGCTGGTAGACATGTGTACGGCCAATAACACGGTGGCCATCGTCATGGCTGGTCCTATCGCAAAGGAGATCAGCGATGACTTCGGCGTGACGCCAGGCGCTCCGCGTCCCTTTTGGACATGTTCAGCTCCATGGGACAGGGATTGATTCCCTACGGGGCCCAGCTTCTGGCGGCAGCAGCCTGACAGGCCTGACTCCCTTTGAAATCATTCCCTACTGCTTTTATCCCATCCTCATGGGAGTCAGCGGACTGTTATTCATATTCATTAAAAAGAGACACGGAAAGGTACTGGTATGAAGACTAAGAATCAATGGGCGAGTAAACTTGGATTTATCATGGCAACCGCAGGGGCTGCCATAGGACTGGGAAACCTGTGGAAGTTTCCTTACCTCATGGGACGAAACGGCGGGGCGTCCTTCCTGGTGGTATATTTATTCTTTATCTGCATTCTGGGCGTACCGGTGATGATGCTGGAGATGTCACTGGGCAGAAAGACCCGCCACGATCCCGTACAGGCATACGGGGATATCCACCCCAATGCCAGGATTGCTGGAGTATTCGGAGTGGCGGCGGCATTCCTGATTCTGTCCTACTACAGTGTCATCGGAGGCTGGATCATCAAGTATATTGTAAGCTATGGAACCACCTTCCACGCTCCGGAGGATTTTGAGGCATTTATCAGCGCGCCGGCGGAGCCGGTGTTCTGGCATTTCCTGTTCCTCTTTATGACAACGGCTGTCTGTTATCACGGTATCAGCGGTATCGAGAATGTCAGCA
>ENA-OQCK01000654-OQCK01000654.1-human-gut-metagenome-genome-assembly--contig:-NODE-654-length-16839-cov-2.565821_pt1 | contig 16839 bp, 19 predicted proteins | sample MGYA00242498_ERZ504578 | MGnify/ENA primary metagenome ERZ504578 (study PRJEB26092, sample SAMD00036229) | human gut metagenome | host: Homo sapiens | study: EMG produced TPA metagenomics assembly of...
AAAATCTGTGATACGGCCGTTGGCACCATGGTGCCCGTTCCCTGGAAATATCCTCTGAGCACGCCAGATATGCCATGATCCAGATGGTGGGCGCCAGGGTCTTTAAGGCGTACCGGCTGAAAGGCGTCTTGATGAGTTGTGCGAACAAATCCGCCCCAAACCACAGAACCACCGCCGCTATGCCTCCCACTGCCGTAGCATAAATAAGAGCCGCTTTTAAGATGCGGCTGCAGTTTCTGTGCTCCCCCCTTGCCAGCCGGGCAGATATCATCTTCGACACTGCCACCGGCATGCTGTAGGAGGATAATATAAGGAGATATTATACACGTTGAAGGCTGACGTATAATATCCGTTTCCCTGTTTTCCGATAATGTCGTTAAGGGGCATCCTGTAAAGCATGCCGATAATGCGTACCACGATACCGGCCATGGCCAGGATGCTTCCCTGTATGACAAAATTAGCTGCTTTCTGTTTCCTGGTTTTTTTCCTGCTTGTCCTTGGATTCATGTTTATTACTGTGTATCCTCATTTCCGATAATTTCCGACTTGGCAAAGTCCCTGGTGGGAATGATGCAGACCCATGTCTTTCCCTGATTCAGCACAACTTCATCGTGGTTGGCATCGAAGTAACGGGTGGGACCGAATTCTCCGTCCTTTTCCCAGTTAATAGGAATCGCTTTGCCGTCAGTCATAAAATACCCGCATTCCGTAGTATGTACATTGATATCCAGATAATCCGTGGTGGCGTAATGACCGGTCTGGCAGTACTGGAAAATCACATTTTTCACCGCAACAGGCCCTTCATCCCCCTGATGGATGCCGCCGTACTGGTAACGGTGGTAAAGCCCGTCCGAAGGTCGTACACAAAGTATGCCTGGTTCATGATATATCCGGTCTTTGCCGTGCCTGCGTCCATGACTCCCGGACGCTCTGTCAGGGATGCCTCCCTGCCGTCCCTGGCAAAGAGATAATGGCCCTTGTAGGACGGGGCGTAAGACTGGGTGTACCCCAGCTTCTCTATGGAGGCCGTAATCCTGTCCCCGCTGGTATATGCATTATGAGGCGATTTCTTGTCCTTTGTGCGGTAAAAGGCCAGATCGCCGATGGCGTCCAGACCGTTGATATGGTCCACATTTTTCAGGTAAGGCTTGGCAAAGGTGCTCTGTCCAAAGTGTACATAGACAGCGTCAAACTCCCTGGCAAAATAGGTGTAGTAGGTCCGGCAGCTGCGCACGGAACCAATGCGTTCCAGACCGTCGTAATCCTCTATCAGGCCATGTACCGGTTCATGCCTCCCTCCACCGGCGCCTCATAGACCACCCCCGCCCTGTTAATGCCGTACTGGGGCCTGGCTTCCTTGTCATTGCTCATCATCACAGCCGCGGGCCGGCGGTTTCCCTTGGCGGTTTCCACCATCTGGCCGGTCAGATAGCTGCGAATCATACCGTTTTCCTCTGTCCGTTCCTCAGGAAGATAAAATGCCGGCAGGTTTCCGGTGTCCTCCTTTTTTGTCTCCGGGTCAGACCGATGATGATATCGGGTTCAGCGGCCTCAGTGGTGGCAGGAGGCTCCTGAACGTGGTTGCTTCCACGCTGGCTTCCCTGGCGCAGCCCGTCAAAAGGACTGCTGCGTCAGTCCTGCCGTTAAACCGATTGCCATCCATCTGAACCCGTTTCTCATCTTGTATACCCCCTGGTTTCCAGTATCTCTTTCTGCTTTTCTTCCATCACCAGCCGTTCGCCGTCCTCCATGTGGTCGTAACCAAACAGATGGAGCATGCTATGGGCCGTCAGGAAGGCCAGCTCCCTGGTCCGGGAATGGCCGTACTTCTCAGCCTGTTCCTCCACCTTATCCACAGAAATCACAATATCCCCCAGCATCAGCTCTCCGGTTTCAGGATTGAAGTAATCCTCCACAGCCTCCTCCACATGGTCAAAATCCGATGGCGACTCATAATCCACCATGGGAAAGGACAGCACGTCCGTAGGAGCGTCAATCCGGCGGTGTTCCCGGTTGATTTCCTGTATGGCGTCATTGTCCGTAAGAATAACATTGACCTCTGCCTCATAGGGACAGCCTCATAATCCAGGGCAGCCAGCACGGTGTTCTCGATGATCTCCCGGTAGCAAATCCAGTACTTTATCTGCTTCGTATTCAATTGAAATGGTCATGCTCACTTCTCCTTGGCGGATTAATTCCGCTCCCGTATCCTGCGCCGTCCTGCAGGCGGGGTATTCTTTTGTTCATATGTCTCATAGGCCTGTACAATTTTCTGCACCAACGGATGACGCACCACATCGGAACTGGTCAGGTAACAGAACCCAATGTCGTCAATTCGTTTCAGCACCTTAAGGGCCGTGTCCAGACCGGAAACCGCGCCTCCCGGAAGGTCCTTCTGGGTCTGGTCTCCTGTTATGATGACCTTGGAACCAAAACCGATTCTGGTAAGGAACATCTTCATCTGGGCCGGGGTGGTGTTCTGGGCCTCATCCAGGATAATGTAGGCGTTGTCCAGGGTTCTTCCTCTCATGTAGGCCAGGGGCGCCACCTCAATAAGCCCCTTCTCCGAATTGTGGAGATAGCTTTCCGCCCCCATAATCTGGTACAGGGCGTCATAAAGAGGGCGAAGATACGGGTCAATCTTGCTCTGGAGATCGCCCGGCAAAAATCCCAGCTTTTCACCGGCCTCAATGGCCGGCCTGGTAAGGATAATGCGCCCCACCTCGCCGTTCTTAAACGCCTGGATAGCCATGGCCATGGCAAGATACGTCTTTCCTGTGCCGGCCGGTCCGATGCCGAACACAATCATCTTCTTGCGGATAGCATCCACATAATGCTTCTGCCCCAGCGTCTTTGGCTTCACCGGCTTGCCGGATATGGTCCGGCATATGATGTCCTTGTCAATCTCCAAAATCTGCCCGTCATTCTCCGTGAAAGACAGGGACAGGGCATAGTCCACGTTCTGTTCCGTGACGGTATTGCCCCGCTTGGACAGTTCAATCAGGTTGTTGAACACGCTTTTTGCCTGGCCTATGGTTTTCTCAGGCCCGATGATTTTTATTTCGCCGTCCCTGGCAATCATGGTCACATGCAGGGTGCGCTCTATCTTCTTTAAGTAGGTGTCAAATTGTCCGCAGACATTCCGCTCATGCTCTGCGGGAATGTCAATCATTGTCTCAATTACACTCATTCAGCAGTTATTGTCTCCTCTGGTTTTTCTCCCGGCTCTCCGCCGGAATTCATATCAGGCTCCGCCGCCGGCTGTGTCTTAACAATGGATTCCTCTGTCACGAGTTCACCTGTCAGACGGCATTCAGAAACACTTGTTTCTATTCTATCATTATTTTCAAGAATTTGTACCCCCTTTTCCTCTAAATTTTTGACAAACTGGTAATTTATGGCTTTAGACAGCTCTTTTAGCTCATCCTCCCTGTAATTTCTCTCATAGGCTGCCATTTCCCGGCCCTGTATGGCGCCCATATAGACAGGCAGATAGAAATTGGAAAACAGCCTGAGCTGTTTTTCCTCCATGGAATAATCCCACTCCCCCTGTCCCCTCACCGGGGTCAGAAAGGTAAAGGACCATGCCCCGGCTTTCATGTACCATCCTCTCCGCCTGCGTCCTGTGTGGACCCGTTCCTGATGCAGCAGGGGAAATGTTTTCTCATATTGCTTGACAGTCCTGGCCACAATATCCGCATCCGCGTGAACCATGTAGGCATTGATTTCCTCCTCGTTGTCGCCGATAATGGGCACCCGTCCGCTGACCAGTATCTGTCCCTCCTCCACCTCGTCCCCCACGCAAACCTGTGCAACGCCCTGGCGCACCACCATGGAGGTGATGACTCCCGCTGGGACGCCACAATGTCGCAGGGTGTCTCGTCCTTCTCAGGGATAGTGGACAGCACCTCGTTTTCCTTGATGTGGATGAGCAGCCTTGTGCCGGAAACACGGGCAGACACCCAGGTTATCTCGGGAAAGCTTGTGCGCATGGAGGCTTCCAGATCCTCGCAGTTAATCCTGGCCTTTAGCATGCCGTAATCAATGTCCTGGGTGTCCAGAAAACGGACCAGAGTATCGTAGGTATACCTGTAATTGCCCTCAAACTGGATATCCCAGATAAACAGGGACATGACGTAAAGCACCAGGAAAAAGGCCATGATTCCGGCACCGTAATACCAGCGCTTCCTGTGCCTGTAAATAAAAAATGGGAGGCCGTAACGGCCGGTAATGTGCAGCCTTACCTGCGCCTTGCGCACCAGGGGCTTCACCCGGCGGTATCCTTCCACAGTCATAAAAAACTCATAATCCCCGTCTCGGTTGCATATCAGTCCCCATACCTCCAGACCCCTGGCATTGCAGAGATTCAGGAAACGTTCCGGTGAATAGCCGTGAAGACGGAGTCTTACATATCCTTCCCAATTATGTAACAGCCATTCAATCAAACAGGCCCCTCCTTTGATTTATGTTTCAAATTCCAAAGAACCGACCTGGCCGGTTATCTTCATCTCCTCCGCCGTATAATAATCAATCTTTAAGCGGGCTCCGTGAATCACCACCCTGCAGTTCCTGGCCTGGAGCTTAATCAGGGTATCCGTGTAAATCAGGATGCTCCTGTAATTTTCCACATTCACCTGGCTCCTGCCCACAAAGCTTATAAGCACATCTCCCAGAATCACGTCCCGGGGCAGCCCCAGTGCGGATACGGCTGTTTTCTTTGGTTCCCATGACATACGCCCACGCTCCTGATACACTGGTTCTTTTTATTATATGCATCAGCCGCCAAAAATGCAGTCCCCTTTTTTTCAAAAACATACACATTCCTTATTCCATATGAATAGACTATAGTGAATCAATCTTTTGCGAGGTCTCTATGAACAATCAGTCCTATCATACAGACAGAATGAATGAGTATCCGGACACCCTCCTGACCACGGCAGAGCTGGGGGAGGCCGATGTTCCCGTTACTCCTCTTCCCAATCCGGGCGAGGGCGGTCCTGTGGACAGCGGCGGCAATCAGAATAACGGCGCCAATGTCCCGGTCATACCTCTTCCCAATCCAGGTGAAGGCGGCCCTGTGGACAGCGGCAACCGTCCCGGCTTTCCGCCTATCTTCCGGCCTATTTTCCCCGGCAACAGCGGTTCTGTCACCGTGATTCCCGGCGTCACCTTCCCATGCTACAACTGTACCGCCACCAGCTTCGGCAGGGTACGCATCCTCAATGCTTCCACCGGGTACCAGCGTTTTACGTGTACCTGGGCAACTGGATGGTGGCAAGCAGCCTGGGGAACGGGACATAACAGGCTACGTCCAGTCTGCCTCCGGCACCCAGACCGTCACCGTGTCAGGAGCCAACGGCTATGTGTACATTCAGAAGACAGTACAGGTGCGCTCCTCCGCCTCCATGACCATTGCCATCATCAATACGGCAAGCGGCCTGGACATCATGGAAATATCTGACATTTCCTGCAACGCGCCTTCAGGCTCCAGCTGTCTGCGGGTCTGCAACCTGTCGCTGAATTTGGGGCCCTTCGACGTATCCATCGGCAACCAGAACACCTCCTACACTGCTTTCAGCAATGTACGCTACAGGGAGGTGACCCCTTACACCAGCTTCTACCCGGGATGGTATCAGCTCTATATCTCCAGAACCGGCTCCTACCCCAACACCTCAGTGGCAACCGCCTCCGCCAATATGAGCGCCAACACATCCTATACTCTGTATATCTTCAATGCGCCAAACGCAACGGATGGGTTGAAGACTTTGGTGGTGTCCAACTAGACGGAGAGCAGTTAAAGGCCATATTTCTGTTTTTGTCAGAAACCATCAAAGAATGGGGCAGTCGGTTAATACCGATTTTTAGGACTCCTAAACTAAAATAAGCATATCCCACAGAGTTCCTTGCTTTTCAGCAAAGCGGGCTCTGATGGATATGCTTGTTTTACAGGAGATTTTTTCACTCCAGTATCCGCTGTCTGCTATCACTTCTTCCAACGCTTCATCAATGGCTTTCCCGTGCTTTTCCAGAACCGGGAGCAGCGTGTTATTCATACAGTTTCTGTATGCCGGACTTATATTTTGTCAGCTTTCGTTTCCGGTTTACATCGTTCATACGTCTGACCTTTTCCATCCCTTCAATGATGGACATCTATGCATCCCCGAGAGCATGTTTAGAACCATATCCGTTTTCATACAGAAGCGTATTATACTTTGTATAAAGGGCATCTACTGCATCCAGAAGTCCGACAAGATGGTAGTTGATGCTTCCACGCCAGTTCTCCTTTTTTGAAGAAATCAAAGGAGGATATCCCCCAAGTCATTTCACGGCTTTTGGGACACCCTCATCCTTTGGGCTGTCTATTTCCCGACTGCTCCTTTTCCTTTCTAACACGTTATAGTGCCAATCTTTTCTTTCATTTCTCCCATACCCCTGTTTTTGTCCAGAACAGCATCCACTCACTATAAGATGCCGTTCCGCTTTTAATTTATTTCACCAAATATCCTCCATCTACAGGAATGGTAGTGCCATTCAAATAATCAGAGGCGGATGATGCCAGAAACAGCACCGGTCCTTTTAAATCTTCCGGTGTTCCCCAACGGCCGGCAGGTATACGCACGGTGCACTCGTCCTTCCGCTCCTGGGTCATGTTCGCGCACATTTCTGTATCCATATATCCCGGCAGATGCAGTTGATATTGATATTGCGCCCCGCACAATCTACCGCCAAGCTCTTGGTTAACTGGGATACCGCGCCCTTAGATGCCGTATAAGCCGGCACCGTGTTCCTCCAAACCAGGTAACCATAGAACCAATGGTAATAATCTTTCCGCCCGCAGCCTGCTTAAGCATAACCTTGAGGGCCTTCTGAATCATCAGAAATACTGCATTTAAGTTAATGTTCAGCACCAGATCCCATTCTTCAATGGGAAATTCTTCCGGAAGGTGTCTTCTCTGAACGCCAGCTGCCGGAATCAGCACATCCAGCTTTCCATCCAGAATCTCCATGGCCTCTGTAAATATCCGGTCCACATCCGCCCGCTCTGAGAGATTTCCACATACTTCATATGCCTCATATCCCATGGCACGGTATTCTTCACACACAGCTTCCAGCTTTTCCTTCTGGATGTCAACCAACACAACCTTGCAGCCATTTTCCAGAAGTCCTTCTGCCATTCCGCGAGAAAGTCCCTGGGCGCCACCTGTCACAATTGCATGTTTTCCTGATACATTGAACATTTTTTTATAATCGTAAGCCATTTTTATACGCTCCTTTTTTATTGAATATAGTTGTATGAATCAGCTTCTTTGTCAGTCAAACAAAATTACCATTTTCTTTGATTCCGTACATGGATGATCCATATAATAGAATACCTTGTCTATTTCACTGAAGGGGATAAACATGGTTGCAATCCCCTTTGTATTAAATTCCCCGTTCTCCATTCTCTGGATAGTAGGTTCGAATTGGAAGCAGGACATCCTGGAACCAATCACATCAAGTTCCCTCTGGTTAATCATGGCCTGTGTAATCTCTTCCTTTGCGGTAGAGAAACCCAGAGGAACCATACGTCCGGCATTGCAAAGGATTCCCGGTTGCATACACATGGTAAGGGACCCCGGAAAACAAGCTGAGTCAAATGCCACCGTAACACCATGGTTATGGGTAATCTCCGCCACCCGTTTCACTACATCCTCCGTCTTTGAATTGATTACATGGTCGGCGCCGTATTCCTTCGCGCGTTGCAAGGATACATCATCAATATCGCAGCAAATGACCATTTGGCATCCTTTCGCTTTACAGGTCTGAAGAATAATGGAACCAATGGTGCCTGCGCCAAGGATGAATACCACATCCTCCGGAACAATCCTGGCGCGGTCAGTGCAATGGGCGCCGATAGCATACGGTTCCACAAGGGCGGCATCTTTCCAATCCACCGAATCATCAATTTTGTACACTTCGGATGCGGGAGCCGTAAAATATTCTCTCCAGCCGCCATCTGCACCTGAACCTCTGACCCGCACATGTTCACACACATTTTTTCTTCCAATACGGCACTGATAACAGGTTCCGCAGGTGGAAATCAGTCTACAATTACATGGTCGCCCACCTTAACATTGGTAACCGCACTGCCCGCCTTAACCACCACTCCGGCATTTTCATGTCCCGGAATACGCGGATAGGTAGAACACGGATTCAGACCGTGATAGATATGGTGATCACTGCCGCACACACCCGCGGATTTCATCTGAATCAATACTTCGTTCTCTCCGGAGATTCCGGCACCGGTACTTCCCTCACTTCTGCCTTGTGTGGCTCTTCCACTACTACTTCTTTCATTACTTCTTTCATTATGAGCCTCCTACATTTTATTTATTTTGTGAATCAATGTCAGGTCTTTTAACCTGATATCAGGTTGGGCAATAGGGTTGACAATACAGGAACCATAGCAAACAGAACACCGCACATGATTTCTACCAGTATGAATGGAACAATCTGCCTGGAAACCGCACCAACGACCGCTTACTGATTCCACATGATACGAACAGGCATGTTCCAAAAGGCGGCGTTGCCTGTCCCATCGCCAAAAGGAATACAAATACAAGACCAAAATGTACCGGGTCTATCCCAAAAGCAGCCGCAATCGGAGCCAGAATCGGGGCCAGAATCAGATTCGTGGCACCTACTTCCAAAAACATGCCGCAGACGATCAAAAGCAGAATGATAATTCCCCAGAACATATATTTTGCGGATACATAGGACAGCATAAACCGGGTTACAAATTGCGGAATCTTATAATAGGTTATCAGCCAGCCAAACATCTGGGCTGTCACCACCAGTATCATCAGGTTAGCCGTTCCCACCGCCGTGGACTGGATGATTTCCCATATGCTTTTAAAGGTTACTTCCCGATATATGAACAAACATACAAGGTTCCATACACCACAGCAATGACCGCCGATTCCGTCGGGGTGAAGATTCCGGCGTAAATTCCGCCCAGGATGATAACCGGCATGACCAGAGCCCAGATTGCACCCTTAAAAGAATGGAGGAATCGTTTAAATGAGAATTTTTCCGCTTTGGGAAACTTATATTTTTTTGCTTTGTAGTAGGCATAGATGCACAGAAAGATGCAACATATCACCCCCGGAATCACTCCCGCCATCAGCAAATCCCCTACCGGCGTTCCCGTAATGTTGCCGTAGATTACCAGCACAATACTGGGCGGAATCACGATTCCCAGCGTACCGCCAATGGCCTGTACCGCCGCTGAATAATCCTCCGGATACCCTCTCTTAGACATCTCCGGGTACATCAGACCGCCGATGGCCGCCGTTGTTGCAACGGAAGAACCTGAAATGGCCGCAAAAAATGTACAGGCAACGATGGAAACCAGCGAAATCCCACCGGAAATCCATCCTACAAGCGAGTCCGCAAATGCCACCAGCCGCTTGGAAAGCCCTCCCTTGGACATAATATCTCCCGCCAGGATGAATGCCGGAATTGCCAGCATGGAAAAACTGTTTGAGTTTGCAAAGATTCGCTGTGATATTACAACAAATGTAAGGTTGGGGTCCAATAGTACCGCCACAATACAGGCCAGTCCCAGGGACCATGTGATTTCCAGGCCGCAGGCCATGGTGACAATCAATGCAACGATTAATGCAATAGCTGCCGTATCCATTATTTTACCTCCTCTTCGGGGACTCTTACATATGTCTCATACAGGTCAATCAGACTGGCAAATACATTCATGCAAAGCCAATGAATACAATACCGTAAAGAAGGCTCATGGGAATCCTCATAGCCGGGCTGGTCTGGTAAGCCCCAATTAGAATCAGTTTAAAACTGCTGTAAACAAACACAATATTTACATATATCATGATAAATTTACGAATCAAATTCATCATAACTGCTGCTGTTCCCTTCAAATAATTGTCAATTATCTCAATCCTGACAAACAGATGATTGGTAATTGCCAGGTTTACTCCCAGAACAATTAATGTCACAAAGAGGTAGCGGGACAATTCTTCAGACCATGACAAGCTCCTAAAAATAACGAAGCGGCAGAATGTCTGGAGAAATACCACTCCTACCATAGCCAACAGAGCCAGGCTGATTATGACCGTATTAATTCTTTGCATTTTTATAAAACACTTTTTATCCCCTTCATCCTACGCCTCCTATTGTTTATTCTGCAATGCCCGAATCTGGGACATGATATCTCCATACTGCTTTTCCCATTCACCATAAAGGGATGCTGCCGCTTCGGTAAACTGCTGTTTATCCGGATATGTAACCACCATTCCCTGTTCCTTGAGCTGCTCAACTGCTTCCGCATCCATTTTCCTGCTAAGCTTTCGTTCCTCGAAACCGCATTCCATAACCGTATCCTGGAAAACCTGTTTCATTTCCTCATCCAGGGATGCCCACGTTGCGGGGCTCATTACCAAAAATACAGTAGAATACGCATGTTCAGTCACCGCCATATGTTTATTGACCTGGGCCACGTTGTTGGTTAGTATTACTGTAGAAGGATTCTCCTGTCCATCCAGCGCCCCCTGCTGCAAAGCCGTGTAGGCTCTCCCCACGCCATGGGAGTGGCATCCGCCCCCAACGCTTTCCAAAATGCAATATGAATCTGGTTTTCCATAGTCCGGATCTTAAGTCCTGTTATGTCATCCACAGAATTCACATCTGCCTTGCTGTTTGTCAAATTTCGAAATCCTGACTCCCAGATTCCCAGACCATAAAGCTGCACCCCAGAAAGTTCATCCAGAAAATAATTTCCTATTTCTCCCAGAAATACCTGATCCGCCTGATCCGTAGATATAATTAAATATGGAATATCAAGTGCCGGAAAATCCGGAATAAAATTTCCAAGGGTGGACTGATTTACAACAGCAATGTCAATGGTTCCCATCTGACACCCCTCAATCGTGTCAATCTCCGCCCCCAGCTGCCCGTTATGATAAACCTCTATTTTATATTTCCCTCCGGTTCTCTCATAAATCTTATCGGCAAATGCATTCATGGACTGCCCGATTGCGCCTGTCTCTGATGATGTCTGCGCCATCCTTAAGGTGATAACCCCATCCTCCGACTGTGGAGGGCGTGAATCCTTATAGATACTTGCGCTCCCCGCAATCAATGCCGTCACCACAAGCAAACCTGCAATCTGTTTTCTTATCATGCTATTATCCGCTCCTTTCACTTTGCTCAATTTGATTCGCCCATATCTATGGTGTCTGCAGCGCTCCATCTTTCTTTCTGGTTTGCGTCCATGTGGTCACCGTATTCTCGCAAGTACTTAACAGCTTCCTTTTCATCCAAATCAACCCCCAGTCCCGGCTTATCATTGGCATATACATAACCATCCTTGTATTCAGGAAGCCCCGGAAATACTTCCAAAAGCGCTCCATGGGGTCCCTTCAAATCCTGAATCACAAAGTTGGGCGGCTCAATGCCGGACCATTCCTGAACTCCAAAATTCGGAGCCGCCAGGTCGATGTGAATATTCGCTGCATGCGCCAGGGGAGACATATCTCCAGGTCCGTGCCATGCCGTCCTTATCCCGAACTGCTCGGCAAATATCTGAAGCTTTCTGGCGGGAGTGATTCCTCCAATCTGACTAATATGTACCCGTATAAAATCAATCAGATGTTCTGTAATCAGCATTTTCCATTCGGCGGGGTTGTTGAACAGCTCACCCTCTGCAATCGGAATAGAGGTCTGCCGACGCAGCTGCCGCAGCCATTCCGTCTGCTCAATAGGCACCGGATCTTCCAGGAAGAATAAATCATAAGGTTCCAGCAGCCTTGCCAGACGAATCGCCTCCACCGGGGCAATGCGCTCATGGACGTCATGGACCAGATTCATCTCATATCCAATCTTGCTTCGGATGCCTTCAAACAGATTCACTGTATCACGTATGTAGGATCTGGAATCCAGATAAACTCCGGGCAGAGAATTAGCGGGGGAATCCTTCGGCGTGCTTCCATATGCATCCCCTCCGTAGCCGCCGCACTGGCATCGGATTGTTCTGATTCCCATTTCCTGAAACCTTTGTATATTTTCACACAGCTCGTCTAAGTCCCGTCCATCCGCATGCCGGTAAACAGGAATCCCCTGACGGCATTTTCCGCCAAATAGCTGATATACCGGCATTCCGGCCAGCTTCCCTTTGATGTCCCAAAGAGCATATCCACCCCGGAGATTGCATTGTTCTCCGCCGGCCATTGCGCCAGTAAGCATTCTGATGCATCAGCTGCCACAGCTCCTCGATACTCTCCGCATCCCTTCCTTTTAGCAAAGGGTCCAGATATTCCTCCACTATGGTTTTCACAGCCAAATGGCGGTAGGCAAAGGTTGCACAGCCAAGTCCATATAACCCGGGCTGATTTGTCTCAACCTTAACTACCACAAGATTAATGCCCTCCGGTGCCGTGCATATGACTCTGATTCTTTCGATGGTAACTGACATATTAATCCCTTTTCCTTCTTGTTAGTCTCTGACAAGTATTTTCATAATTAACGGGGCTGTGAATAAAGCCCCTATTGTTTATTCTTGTCTGACAAGTTATGACTTAATTATACCACCACTTTCCATTTTGTCAATATAGTTTTAATATTTTTTCAATCTCCAGTGTGTTTTGTTTATTTTACATAAATAAATTATTTTTTATACAAAATGCCCATTCCCGTAATTACTCCGGCTCGTTAAGCTTATCAATCGCTGCCTGTAAATGCTCATACATACATTCTCTCGCCCTCTTGGCATCCCCGGATCGAATCGCATTCAAAATCAGCGTATGATAATAGATACCATCCTTAAATCCAAACAGTTCATATGTCCTTCCCTGATCCTTACACGCCTCCTCAAAAACCTTGCTCATACTTTTTTTCAAGTAATGGATTCCGGGATTCCCGCAGATAAGTTCATGAAACGCCGTATCAGCGTAATAAAGTTTTCTTTGTTCACTTTATTGGATGCCATAGTGTCCAGACACCGCTGAAGTTCATTTATAAACTCGTCAGTGGCATATCTGGTCGCCAGATAACAGGCCTCTGTCTCCACAATCCTTCTGAACTCCAGCACTTTCTGCAAATCCTTGCAATCCTGGGCTGTAATCTTTCCTTTATTGGCAGACATCCCGTCTACCTGATTATCCATAACATATGTACCTTTTCCGTGCCGGCTTTCCAATATACCAAGACCAACCATCTGCTGAATCGCCGTCCGCACACTTGCCCGGCTTACTCCAAGTGTCTCTGTCAGCTGGTTTTCCGAAGGAATCTTTTCTCCTACTTTCCATGCTCCTGATACTATATTTTCCTTAAAATAGCTAACCAACTGCTCCGTGACATTTGAATGTGTTATAATCATATTTTCACTCCTTGTCTGACAACTTATCTTAATTATAACACTTCTAGATTTCTTGTCAATGAAGGGATCTTCCTGATTGTCTTTCTCAAATTTTGTTGGACTTACAATCCATGTTCGACCAGCTTATTGACCTGACCGAACCGATCTGCCAACGAATTGACCCGTCAAAAGCATCCTTGCTGCTTTTTGATACTTCCGGCATTGAGGCTTGGGTGACAGAAAACAATCCCAAATATGCCAACCGTATCATCAAACAGCTCAAAGCCTTCAAAAAAGCAAATGGGCCGGACATTACCTTTTGCAGGAAACCTCATTTAATAAGGCATTCATACCACTGAAAAACAAGCTGAAAGCAGAGGGAGCCGACTATGCCGTGAATGAATTTGTCTGCCTAAAATGAAGCGGGAAAGAGATTGTGTGACCAGAAAATCCCGGCGCGTCTGTCATTGTGAAAACCCTTGCACTTCATCCGGCTGCGGAAGGATGATTTACCTTTGCCCGGAAAAGAATCTCCGTGCTATCCCGGAACGGCCAGAGGCACCGAAGAATGGGACAGCACTTATAAAATCCGGGTAAATGTAGAAAAATCCATCCACTACTTCAAGGACAGCTTCTGCATAGCAGGACGTAAGACACAGAATGAGAAAACACTCCATGCGGATCTCCTGCCGGCAGGAATCACTTAATTGATTACGGTCATCGTTGCCGGAGGTTAGCTCTGGTGAAATCAGAATTGCGGACTTGTTTCACAATTACCTATTGTTTACTGATATAAAATATAACGTTTATCGGAGCGACTATCAATCAGGATTTTCGTGATATTGTTAAAGAACCAGAAGATATTGACATTCCTCCGTAAACGCACCATACACCATAGTGTGTACCTTTTAGTCCTTATCACTTTCTGAGATAATAGACCCAGCATCTAAAAAGCTAATTATTACTGGCGGCTCAAACGATATTACAGATATCATCTCCAGTTCAACACCGTTTCGGTATAAACCAGCTGCCTGGTGCGCCGGAACATATGGCAATGCAGATGTTTCGGGAGATTATTGAGAACCTGGACGTTCATCACCCCATTCCTCTCCCTCTGTTCCCTGATTCTGGTAATCCTGCTCAGCTTAATTATACCGTAAAAAAACTCAAATCCGCCTTTTCTATGATAAAAAGTCCTCTGCGCAGATCATGATGACCTGCCGCAGGGGACTTCCATTTCATAGTATCAACGCAGCATAACCCTCTAACTTAGCTGCGCTCCATTTGGGCAATGCCCGTGTTTATTCATCCCAGTTATGGTACACGGCCTGGACATCGTCATCCTCATCCAGCAAATCCAGTGTACGGTTTAACTTCTTGATATCATCCTCATCGGTCAGCTCCACCATGTCTGGGGAATCATGGTCACATCCGCCTGCATCATGGGAATGCTCTGGGCCTCCAGTGCCTCGCGCACAGCGCTGAAATCCTCAGGCGCGTAACGACCTCGTAGCTGTCCTCCTCCTCGGAGAAATCCTCTGCTCCCGCGTCCAGGGCAAGCATCATCAGTTCGTCCGGATCCATGCCGCATTCTTCCTTGTCGATGATAATCTGTCCCTTTTTATCAAACATATAGGACACGCTTCCCGGTGTGCCTACGTTGCCGCCGCCCTTGGTGAAGGCGCTCCTCACATTGGCAGCCGTGCGGTTCTTGTTGTCGGTCAGTGTATCCACGATAATAGCCACGCCGTTGGGGCCGTATCCCTCGTATGTAAGGGTCTCGTAGTCCACGGAGTTGGCATCGCCTGCCGCCTTTTTGATGCCGCGGTCAATGGTATCATTGGGCATGTTGTTGGCCTTTGCCTTGGCGATAACGTCCCTCAGCTTACTGTTGTTGGCCGGATCTGCTCCGCCCTCTTTTACAGCGACTGCAATCTCACGGCCGATGACAGTGAAGATCTTGCCCTTGGCAGCATCGTTGCGCTCTTTCTTATGCTTAATATTGGCAAACTTTGAATGTCCTGACATTGGTAAACATCCTTTCCTGTTTCTTCTTTTATGGTTTATACGTTCAAATACAGCCCTCTGCTGTATTTTATACACATCTTTTCTATATTAACACGATTTTTTTTATATGGCAAGAAAAATTCTCTCCCTTAATTGCCCGCAGGAGATGCCGGGCTTAGACACTGGCTCGAATGCCGCCCGCAAGCCCTTTGGTTCAGCCCCCTGCCCGGCTCACCCCACCTCCGCCGCCAGGTTTCTGAGCCACTTTTTCTGCCTGTACCGTATATATCCCAGCACAGCCTTATATACCTCTTCCGTCATCACCAGCGCATACACTGTATAGATAGGCAGCCTCCACACCAGGCTCCCAAAAACGCCAGGGGTACGCCGATAAACCACACGCCGTTGGTATCAAGGAACAGACACATCCTGGTATCGCCTCCGCTTCTCAACACGCCCACCACATTGACATAATTAAACATCTTCGCCGCATGTAGGCCGCAAAAATCAGGATGCACAGGCTTACGTTCCGGGCCACCTCAGGCGTGATGTTGTAAAGGCTGATGATGGGCACCGAATTCCAATCAGCACCACAGCCACGCCTACCGTGCAATGAACTGGAGGATAAAGAAATGCACCGCATACTTCTCCGCCCGTTTGAGATGGCCTGCCCCCAGCTCATTGCCCAGGATAACGGCAGTGGCCGCGCTCAGGCCCTGGAACAATACCACCAGTATATCCTGTATGGTGGTGGCAATGGTGATGGCCGCCACTGCCTCGTCCCCCATGCGCCCGTATGCCAGAGAATACATGGTGGTGCCCAGCCCCCACATGAACTCATTGGCAATGACAGGGCTGATGTGCCGAAAAACCGGCTGACAAACAGTCTGCTCCAGCCAAACAAATCCTTAAGGCCGCAGGCCACCGGAAGCCTTTTTCCGTACACATACCCCAGTATCAGCACAATTTCAATTATCCTTGCTATCAGGGTGGCCACAGCCGCGCCCGACACTCCCATGGCAGGCATACCCAGCTTGCCGAAAATCAGCACATAGTTCAGGCATATATTAATCACGATTGCTATGCAGCTGCTTATGACAGGGAAAATGACCTTGTTCACCGCCCTGAGTATGGCCACATACACATTGGTCATGGCCAGAAAGGGGTAGGTTAATACCGCTATTTTCAAATACTTTGACCCCAGCTCCACGCTGTCATGGCTGGTGGTGAATATGCGCATGACGGATTGTGGGGAAACAAGGGCCGGCACAACGAAGAACAAGGCCCCTGTCAGAGCCAGAAGTATGGAAAGCCCCAGGACCTTCCGTATGCTCCTCAAATCGCCGTTTCCCCAGAACTGGGCCGCCAGCACGCCGCTTCCGCTGACAATTCCGAATACCAGAAGCGAAAAAACAAAGAAGAACTTATTGGCCAGTCCCACTGCCGCTATGGCTGTGGCCCCCATGGTG
>ENA-OQCK01000656-OQCK01000656.1-human-gut-metagenome-genome-assembly--contig:-NODE-656-length-16776-cov-3.159889_pt1 | contig 16776 bp, 17 predicted proteins | sample MGYA00242498_ERZ504578 | MGnify/ENA primary metagenome ERZ504578 (study PRJEB26092, sample SAMD00036229) | human gut metagenome | host: Homo sapiens | study: EMG produced TPA metagenomics assembly of...
ACGCTGATAACGATAAACGTACTGCTAACGAATCATTCTTCACTTTGCCGGTAGACGTACGCATACCGTTTCGTGGGGCTCTTCCACTTATATTGTCTGTGGTGCGGTTAGTAATACTTCGGATTTGCAGAAGCCGGAAGATTACGGAGTGAAAAGCGGTTGGGGTATGTTCCGTGTACGCGGAGAAATCCCCTCCCTGTTTACCGGAGAAGAAGATAAACGGGCCATGTTTTTCACTGATGGGCAAACACTGAACCTGGATAAGATTGACGACCAAAGTAACGGTTACTTTGTAGAGAAATGGACGAACCTGACGGATGCAGGAGAAACAGCTTCCAATACCGCAGACGGTGGCGTAAACACGGATTATCCTTTGTTCCGCCTGGCAGATGTATATCTGATGATAGCAGAAGCCTTTGTACGAGGTGGAAGCGGAACAACAGCAACGGAAGTTGTCGGTTATATCAACCAAATCCAAGAAAGAGCATACGGTGACGACAGCAATAATAAAAACGCAAGCCAAATCAATCTATCGTTTATTTTGGACGAACGCGCCCGCGAACTTTATTGGGAAGGACATCGCCGTACCGATTTAATCCGCTACGGAGTATTCACTACCAATGGTTACTTATGGCAATGGAAAGGCGGAGTAAAAGAAGGAACAGCGGTAAACAGCCGGTACAATATTTACCCGATACCGACTACCGAGTTAACCGCCAACCCGAACCTATACAATGAAAACTATTAATCACGCTTATTCGATACAACAATATGAAAAAAATAAATACCCTGTTGGCTTTACTCTCCGCACTCCTTTTATTAGGAGCGTGTGAGAAAGACGGAGAGAAATTCTATCTCTCCAGCCCGGTGGAGAGTGACTTAATCGCTTCTACCAATGCCGTTGTACTGACGGAAGCTACTGCCAAGCTTTACGCATTATCCCTTGCCTGGAGCGACCAGACATTGCAAATCAGCGACCCGAGATATCAAGCGACCAGCGGCATTCAAACTACCGTACAAGTATCCCGGTCTGAAGATTTTTCAGGCAGCATTATCGAATCTACGGAAAACGGAGTATCCAAAAGTTATACAGTCGCCGCTCTGAACATCATTGCTTACAAACTAAATGCACCGGCTGAAGAAGCCGCTCCTCTTTATTTCCGACTGGCAGGAAGCAATGGCAGCAACATCGCTCCTGTATATAGCAATACAGTGGCAGTCACAGTGACTCCTTATCCTATTGATATGCATTACGCCAGCATTATCAACAAGGGTAGCGGTCAAGATTCCGGTCAGGATTTCTATTCGGCAAATGCTGACGGACAATATAGCGGATTCTTCGGGGCAGCGGCTTGGGAAGGCATTTACGTACAGGAAGCAGACGGAACAACCTGGCATACAGCCCAATCCGGTGGAGTAGGAACTCCATTCTTGTTGACAACAGACGCAGCGGAAGGAACATGGGATATGTGGTTCCCCGGTCAGTCGGGATGTTATTTCGTGAATGTAAATACCGCTCAGAAACAATGGAACGCCTTACTGATACCCGAACTGAATGTAAGCGGCATAGAAGGTATCAATATGCAATACAGCCGTACAGATAACCAATGGAAAGGTGTATTTACGGGTACGGAAGGTACGAATATCAACATTCAACTTCAAGGAACAGGTAAGTTTTACAACAATACCAGTGTCAGCGGTTCCGATAATGCCATTGACGATACAAAAGCCAAAGATACCCCATTTGCTTTCGGTGGAACTGCCGGACAACTGACATTCAGTACAGGTGAGACTGCAACAGCCGGAAATATAACGGTAAGTGTTCCGGCTACGGGAGAATGTACGCTGGTTATTGACCTTAATAATCCCGAACAATGGACTGTTAGCGTTACGGAAGGTGGAAGTAGTGAACCTACTTATCCTTCTTATCTGGAAATGCAGGGTGTAGGAAACATGGATGGAAAGGGCTGGTTAGCTACATTAAACCCTGTTTACGACAATAGCGGCGAACATCACGGAAGTTATCAAGGTGTTTACCAAATGACTAATGGTTGGGATAATTTTAAGATTGTAGACCAAACAGCCGGTATCTGGTATGGATGCGACTCCAACGATGAATACAAACTGGCGGACGGCGGACAGAATATCTGGTTCCACCAGGAAGAATGTCGTACTTTCATTGTCACAGCCAGTCTGGCCGACATGACTTGGGGAGCAACAGAAATAACCCAAATCAATGTCTGTGGTGAGTTTAACAATTGGGATTTAAACAAAGATTTGATGACATACGATGAAACAAACAAAGTTTGGAAAGCCACCGTTATCATTGATAATCTGGGCAATAACTACGGTTTCTACTTCCTGCTTAATAATGCAGAAAACGGTTTGGTATGGAACTGGGCATTAAAGGGAAATAAAGAAAAACTATACTTGACCGACAGTAATGGAAGCGGAAGTATTGTTCCTGCTGAAACCGGTACTTATGCAATTACCCTTGACATTGCTTCCCTAACATTTACTATGGATAAACAATAATCAACAGAACATTATGAAACGATTTAAACAGATTCTATTCATAGCTTCCGCCCTACTTGGCGGAAGCCTTTTCACCGCTTGCAGCGATGACAATGACACACCGGTCTTCCCGGAAAAGGAAGAAGTAACTTATGATATGTCAGGTTTCGCCAGAGGAGCCGATGTCAGCTGGTTAACGGAAATGGAAAGTTCCGGATATAAGTTCTATACTGCCGAAGAAAAAGAACAGGAATGTATGTCCCTATTGCGTGATTTAGGAATGAATGCCATTCGCCTGCGTGTATGGGTAAATCCGGAGAATGACACTGATGATGTGAGAGGTTGGTGTAACAAAGGAGATGTAGTGCTCAAAGCATGGAGAGCCCATAACTTGGGCTACCGTATCATGATTGACTTTCATTACAGCGACGTTGGCTGATCCTTCACAGCAAGCTAAACCCCAAGCATGCAGATTACTCCGTAGAGCAATTGAAGCAAGCTATCGCCGACCATACGAAAGATGTACTCAGTGCATTGAAAGAGAAAGGTATTGACGTGGAATGGGTACAAGTGGGTAACGAAACACATCAAGGAATGTTGTTCCCTACCGGACAAACTACAAGTGAAGAAGGAAGGATTAATTTCGCATCATTTGTCACAGCGGGTTACGATGCTGTAAAAGAAGTCTATCCGGAAGCCAAAGTTATTGTTCATCTTGACCAAGGAAATAATACCAGCCTGTACAATAGGATCTTCGGCTACTTACACGAAAACAATGCCAAATGGGACATCATCGGTATGTCACTTTATCCAGACATATCAACCGAAGACGCACACACACCGGACGACTGGGAAGCGATGAATAATGATTGTATCGCCAATATGAAAGCGTTAATAGCCAAATACAATACTCCGGTAATGATGTGTGAAATCGGTATTAGTTGGGATTACGAAGAAGCGGAAGCCTTCTATACAGACTTCGTTACCAAAGCCAAACAAGTAGACCAATGTCTGGGAGTATTTACCTGGGAACCTCAATGTTACGGTAACTGGAAAGGTTATAGTAAAGGGATGTTCGATGACAGTGGCAAACCCACCAATCATTTAATGCTTTTAAGAGATAAATGAACATGAAACACCAAAAACAGTTAGCAACTGCACTTTTGTTGGCAGCTGCTTGCAGCCTGCAAGCACAGCGTAGCGAGACATTGCTCGAAAAGAACTGGAAATTCAGCAAAGGAGATATCAAAGAGGCCAGTCAGCCGGAGTTTAATGACACCCAATGGGAATCAGTCGTCCTTCCACATGACTGGGCTATCTTTGGTCCTTTCGATATGAACAATGATCTTCAGAATGTGGCCATCACACAAAATTTTGAGGAAAAGGCGTCTTTGAAAACAGGACGCACAGGGGGACTGCCTTATGTAGGTTCCGGCTGGTACCGTACTAGTTTTGATACTCCCGCCGACAAAGAAGTGACTCTGCTCTTTGACGGTGCTATGAGTGAAGCCCGCGTTTATGTGAATGGTAAGGAGGCTTGTTTCTGGCCCTTCGGTTACAATTCTTTCCATTGCAATGTCACTCCTTTCCTGAACAAAAACGGAAAGAGCAATACACTGGCCGTACGGCTGGAAAACCGTCCGCAATCTTCACGTTGGTATCCGGGAGCGGGCTTGTACCGCAATGTACACCTGATTGTTACTGATAGAATCCACGTGCCTGTATGGGGAACGCAGATTACGACTCCTCATGTCAGTAAAGAATTTGCAGCCGTACGCCTGCAAACGAGGATAGACAATGCCGGTGAAAAAACACAAATCCGCATGGAGACGGAAATTCTTTCCCCACACGGAAAGGTGGTTACCCGCAAAGAAAATACCGGCCGTATCAATCACGGACAGCCGTTTGAACAGAACTTCATCGTAAATGCACCTGAACTCTGGTCGCCGGAAAGCCCGTCGCTCTACAAAGCGGTTTCTAAAATCTATGCAGATAATAAGTTGGTAGATACCTATACGACCCGCTTCGGTATCCGCAGTATTGAATTATCGCCGATAAAGGTTTCTACCTGAACGGAGAACACCGGAAATTCCAGGGTGTATGTAATCATCATGATTTAGGTCCGTTGGGAGCAGCTATCAATGTAGCGGCACTCCGCCATCAACTTACCCTTTTGAAGGATATGGGTTGTGATGCTATCCGTACATCGCATAATATGCCGGCTCCGGAACTCGTTGAATTATGTGATGAAATGGGATTTATGATGATGATTGAACCGTTTGACGAATGGGATATTGCCAAATGCGACAACGGTTATCACCGTTATTTCAACGAATGGGCAGAACGCGATATGATAAATATGCTTCATAATTACCGCAACAATCCTTGTGTAGTGATGTGGAGTATCGGTAATGAAGTACCTACTCAATGCAGTCCTGTCGGTTATAAAGTGGCCAAGTTCTTGCAGGATATCTGCCACCGTGAAGACCCTACTCGTCCCGTGACTTGCGGTATGGATCAAGTGTCTTGTGTGCTTGCCAACGGCTTTGCAGCCATGATTGACATTCCGGGACTTAATTATCGCACACAGCGTTATAAAGAATCTTACGACCAGCTTCCGCAGAACTTGATTCTTGGTAGCGAGACGGCTTCCACTGTCAGTTCACGCGGAGTCTACAAATTTCCGGTAGAAGAAAAGAAAGGTGCCAAATATGAAGACCACCAATGTTCTTCGTATGACGTGGAAGCATGTCCGTGGTCGAATATCCCGGATGAAGATTTCGCCTTAGCCGATGATAACCACTGGACTATCGGACAATTCGTATGGACAGGATTCGATTATTTGGGTGAACCTTCACCATATGATGTCAATTCATGGCCGAATCATAGTTCTATGTTTGGTATTATCGACTTGCCAGTATCCCTAAGGACCGCTATTATCTCTACCGTAGCGTATGGAACAAAAATGCAGAAACGCTACATATCCTTCCTCATTGGACTTGGCCGGGACGCGAAGGTGAGGTGACCCCGGTATTCGTATATACCAACTACCCTACTGCCGAACTGTTTATCAACGGAAAAAGCTACGGTAAACAAAGCAAGAATAACAGTTCTTTAAAGAGCCGTTACCGCTTAATGTGGATGGATGCCGTATACGAACCGGGCGAAGTAAAAGTTGTAGCCTACAATAAGGACGGAAAAGCAGTAGCGGAAAAGACAGTACGCACTGCCGGAAAGCCTCATCATATCGAACTGGTCAGCAACCGCAACGAACTGACAGCCGATGGAAAAGACCTCGCCTACGTCACTGTGAAAGTGGTAGACAAAGATGGTAACCTCTGTCCTACCGATAGCCGCCTGATTCACTTCTCCGTAAAAGGAGCCGGTAAGTTCCGGGCTGTTGCTAACGGCGACCCTACCAATCTGGAACAATTCCACCTTCCGAAGATGCACGCTTTCCATGGAATGTTGACAGCGATTGTACAGGCAGGAGAGATTGCCGGAGATCTTGTACTGACTGCAAGCAAGTGGAGTGAAAACCGGAACAGTCCATCTTCAGGCAAAATAAAAGGGTAGAATTATAAGAAATAGAGAAATCCATCCTACCCTATACTATTATTTAGGCACAGATTACCCTGTTGCTTTATGCAATCATAGTTCTAAAACCGTGTAATCTGTGCCTAAAAATATTAAAGTCGATTATTTACAGATAAATGTCACTAGCAATCCCTTATGGTCTGTCGGCCACACATCAAGCGTACTATGAATTCATCTTTTGATGTTTCCTCTACACGTTGAGAGCGGACAATAGATTCTTTCGGACCAAACAAAACGGCTTTCTTTGCTTTCAATCCTTTTCCTTTATAGAAGATAAAATCAATACGATCCCGTTCGTCCGCTTTAGGAGCCCATGTTATTCTTTCCGGAGTTTTGCCAGGTTATCCGAAGGATAGGTAAATCCCGGATGCGTCAGAGGATTGGGATAAATCTTACGGTAGCTGTCAATAAAGCCAGCTTCTTCCAACAAAGTGGTAACTGTCCAGGGTACAACAAAGCCGTTGTGGTCGTACAAGTTCTTATTTTTCTCAATCCAATCGCGATGGGAAGGTTCGTTGAAGTCCCCTCCCACGATCACCCGATAGCCGTTTGCAAGGTCTTTCTCAGCCTGGGCGATAAACATACGAATCGCATCATCCGCTGAGAGGCTACATTGACTTTCATAATTTCATCTACTGACGCCGGCAGTGGAATTTCTTTCCAGGTAGAGCCGTCATAGCCACGGGCGTTATAATATGCACAGTCCAGATAATCCAGGTGGGCAGTATAAACCGCTACCTTCTTTCCGTTCACGGAACTTGTTAGACGATAAATACTTCCATGGTCATTCTTTTCCGGAAAAACCGTCAAAGAGTCCGTGATAGGATGCTTGCTTAGTAAACCGGTATCATAAGTATAAAAAGAATAATACTTCAGTCCCTTTTCCTGAAGTGAAGCGCACACACGTGCCGTGAAATTCGTTTTATTGTAATTCCTCACCTCACTGAAAGTCACAAAGTCAGGCTTCAGACGGACTATCTCATTGATAATAGCATCATATCCGCCTGGTATCATGGTACCTTCCTGCCATACATTCCATTGCAACACTGTAAATTCATTACTCTTTTGTGCCTTCACAAAAACAGAAACCAGCAACAAAATAGCCGGTAATAGTAGTCTTTTTAATCGCATTTTTTTATATTTAAAGATGAATAATAATCAAATAGCTTTCCAAAAGGATTGGAAGTCACGATATTTACCGTAGCACACCAATTCATCCCCTTCTTCTACTTTCTCGTCCCCCGGAAGTTCATTCTTCACATGAAGCTCCATTAAAGAAATACCCAGACAATTAGTTACTTTATCCGCCCGCTTCAATCCGATTAGTTTTAAGTGAAATTCTTCGTCCAGATTCAACTCATTGACAAAGTATCCTACAAACTTTTTCGGGACTGTAAACTTGACGACATAATATTCCGAATCGACACGGAAAGCTTCCACGCTTGTTCCAAAATCCAGCAGTTGCACCAGACTGCGGGCCGCATCTTCTTCCGGTGTCAATATCTTCTCCAAGCTGAATGCTTCAAGCACGGCTTTATGCACCATATCAATGGCACGGGCATAGATATGAGCAACCTTCTTTTGTTTCAGCAAAGCAACCACACGCACCGATGCGCCGAAATTCTCACCTATGGCGACAATCACTATATCGACACTGTTCAGAGGAAGCACGGACAAAGCCTGTTCATCCGTTGCATCAATCACAAATGCAGTAGCAACCTTATCTTTTATACTATCTACGCGGCTTTCACTAATATCCGCACCAATAATCTCGTGTCCCAGTGCCGATAACTCTTCAGCCAACACACGACCGTAGTTTCCTAAACCGATAATAATGTACTTCATATCTTTAGTTTATGATAATGTTATCACTCGGATAACGGTATTTTGTATTCTTTTTCTGTTTGATAATTCCCAGCATTAACGTTATCAAGCCCACACGCCCGATAAACATCAACAACGCCACTAACAATTTACTTGCATCACATAAATTAGGTGTCAGATTCAGACTAGAACCTACCGTACTAAGCGCCGACACACATTCGAAAGTCAATGCCATTAGAGAGCTTGCGGTTCCAGTATACTTAATATAAAGATAAAAAGAAAACAGTACGCCCAACGACATAACCACTGTCGCATTAGAACGACGGATAGAATCATGAGAAAGTTCCCTTCCGAATACCTCCACCCGTTCCGAGCCACGCAACACGGCCACAAGATTCAGGACAACCACTGCAAAAGCATTCACTTTCACCCCACCGGCAGTAGATTGAGCACCACCACCAATCCACATCAGCACTAAATAGACCAACAAAGTCTGTACACTCAAAGAAGCTAAATCAACACTGCTGAAACCAGCCGTCCTCGGACAAGTAGCATTGAAGAAAGCCTGCGTCCACTTATCTGCAACAGGCATACCGGCAAACGAAGCATTCCACTCAAAAGCGGCAATCGCCAATGTGCCGGTTACCAAAAGCAGAAATGTCATAATCAACACAATCCTCGTATTCAGATTATACAAATGCGACACCTTATGCCTTTCTAACTTGCGCGTACGTACAAACTTCCAGAAATGACGCAAATGATACAGTACAATATCTTTGAAATTAACCAGAATAGGAAAACCGATACCTCCCAGAATAATCAGAAAAGAGACGGAAATAAACAGCCAGTTATGGTTGGTCATTACCATAGAGTTTCCCAAATTACCGGAAAGTGTAGAGAAACCTGCATTACAAAAAGCGGAAATAGAATGGAAAGCAGCAAAAGCCAGTTCGCCTTCCAAAGTCATTCCAAGTGTTCCGTGGATGCTGAACCAGATAGAAATCATGCCGATACCTTCAATCACCAATGTAAATCCCAAGATATATAATAACGTGGACAATAAGGAGCCAAGCGAATTGGAGCTAACCATATCACGTACCACTAACTGATTGTAAAGAGAAGTATTTCCCATAAAGAACATAGCGAAGAAACTGGTCAATGTCATTACACCTAATCCTCCTACCTGGATCAGCAGGATGATAACAACAAGTCCGCCGGTAGTAAATGTAGTCGATACGTCAACGGGCACCAGCCCCGTCACACATACCGCACTGGTAGCCGTAAACAATGAATCCACCAGGTAATGCCATTCACCGTGCATCGTGCAACATCAATAACCCCGTACCAATCAGAATGATAGCCAAAAAGCTGACTGCCAATATCAGAGAAGGATTAGTGCGACGCCCCAACAAACGGACCAGCCGTTGGACAAATTCAGAAAAGAAAAAATTAGTAATAAGACAAGATGATAAAACTTCCCGTCCAGAAACTCCCAAAATTGCAGGATTGCCCCTTCTTCTTCCGGACGGTGGAAAATGACCGGTATCAAAGTCAGATACAGCAAACCGCTCAAAATCCAGCCAACCGCCGGTATTGTTTCTTTGTACTTCTATATTCAAGTGAGATATGAAGAGTCACATCAACCAGAAAAATAATCCATACAGCCTTATACAGGACCTGAATTTTCGCCACTTCATCAACCGATAGCGGAAAGCCATGTTCGTAAATCACTCCGACGATCAACAACAAAGACGCCAGATAAGTAAGTGCTTCTACTAAACCCAATAAGATACGTACATAAGGTTTCAGTAGTTTGTTCTGATACAACAAAAACTTATGATAAATCTTCATATCGCATTTTTTATATAATGCCGTGCAAACTTAACTAAAATAACAATCGAATCCGATTCTTTGTTGACAAAAACATCCGAATATTAAAAATTTTGTCTACATTTGGCAGCGGAAAACTAAAAAACCACAATATTATGAGTGACAAAAGAAAACGGTATATCCTGCCGGAAGAAGAAATTCCACACTACTGGTACAATATTCAGGCTGACATGGTCAATAAGCCAATGCCTCCTTTGCACCCGGGAACAAAACAGCCGCTGAAAGCGGAAGACCTGTATCCTATTTTCGCTAAAGAACTGTGTCATCAGGAACTTAACCAGACCGATGCATGGATTGAAATCCCGGAAGAAGTCCGTGAAATGTACAAATACTACCGCAGTACTCCGCTTGTTCGTGCTTACGGACTGGAAAAAGCGCTCGGTACTCCGGCACACATTTATTTTAAAAATGAAAGTGTAAGCCCTATCGGCTCTCATAAGTTGAACTCCGCTTTGGCACAGGCTTATTACTGTAAAGAAGAAGGCGTTACCAACGTGACTACCGAAACCGGTGCCGGACAATGGGGGGCCGCTCTTTCTTATGCAGCCAAAGTTTTCGGACTCGAAGCTGCCGTTTATCAGGTGAAAATCAGCTACGAACAGAAGCCTTACCGCCGTAGTATCATGCAGACTTTCGGAGCACAGGTTACTCCTTCTCCGTCCATGTCTACCCGCGCCGGAAAAGATATCCTGACTGCACACCCTACTTATCAGGGTTCACTCGGAACAGCTATTTCCGAAGCTATCGAACTTGCTCAAATGACTCCTAACTGCAAATATACACTTGGTTCCGTACTTAGTCATGTTACCCTTCATCAGACAATTATCGGTCTGGAAGCGGAAAAACAGATGGAAATGGCCGGTGAATACCCGGATGTAGTAATCGGATGTTTCGGAGGCGGTTCCAACTTTGGTGGTATTTCCTTCCCTTTCATGCGTCATAACATACTGGAAGGCAAGAAAACCCGTTTCGTTGCCGCCGAGCCCGCTTCTTGCCCGAAATTGACACGCGGCAAGTTCCAGTATGATTTTGGTGATGAAGCCGGATACACCCCATTACTCCCGATGTTTACATTAGGACACAACTTTGCTCCGGCTCATATCCATGCAGGCGGCCTTCGTTATCATGGTGCAGGTGTCATCGTTTCACAATTACTCAAAGATAATCTCATGGAAGCGGTAGATATCCAGCAACTGGAATCGTTCGAAGCCGGTTGCCTGTTTGCACAAATGGAAGGTATTATCCCTGCTCCGGAGTCCTGCCATGCTATCGCAGCAGCCGTTCGCGAAGCCAATAAGTGCAAAGAAACAGGAGAAGAAAAAGTAATCCTGTTCAACCTTTCCGGGCATGGGTTGATTGACATGGCTTCTTACGACAAATATCTGGCAGGTGATTTGGTGAACTACTCATTAACCGACGAAGATATTCAAAAGAACTTGGATGAGATAGGCGATTTAGCTAAATAGTCTTCTGATTTCAACATCCGAACAATAAAATAAGCCCGGTATCTTATGCCGGGCTTATTTACTTTTCATTACCATATCTCTGAAAAAGAAAGTTGTCCAAATAAGATTTCATGCTAAAAAATGATTTATCGGCTAAAAGATGTCCTTTCCTAAAGATTTTCGCCAATATCGGAAGGATTTCATCTGAATTAATTTCCTATTCTTAACAGAAATCCGTACTTTTGCGCAGCATTCAATCAAACAAAAGCCATACAAATATGACACGCTACTTAAAAAACATGGAAAAAGAAATTATCATTGATAATCAGTTGGATGAAGTTGCAAGAATTGCTCTATTTATCGAAGAATTAGGAATGTCATTACAATTACCGGCAGGTATCACAATGAGCCTCAACCTCGCTATTGAAGAAGCGGTTACCAATATTATCCGTTACGGCTACCCTTCCAATAAAGAAAGTGAAATCATCCTTCGAACATCTGTTGCTCCCGGAATGCTGGTTACACAAATTATAGACGACGGAATTTCCTTCGATCCTACTGCCAAAGAAACATCTGACAATGTACAATCTCTCGACCAACAACTGACACAAGGCCTGGGACTTTTCCTGATCCGGCGTACAATGGACAAAGTAGAATATCATTCCACAGATAATCATAACGAATTAATTCTTACCAAGAATATAGATATGGACTTCAAGCCTGAAGCTACTTTGAAAACCAATCTATGCCAAATAGAAGAAGTGACGATTCTCACTATTGAAGGGCGTTTGGATACAGCAAATGCCAATACATTCAATACAGTATTACAACCTCTTTTAGCTAGTAAAACTCCAAATATAATTGTGAATTGCGAAGGCTTATCATACATTAGCAGTTCCGGTTTGCGAAGCCTGATTACACTGCAAAAGAGTGTCATGCAACATGGAGGTCAACTTGTCCTGGAGGCGATGAAACCAGAAATACGTAAAATATTCGATATGACCGGATGCTCCGGACTTTTTACAGTACGCTAACTCATACTGTATGAAAGTAATCCGCATCATAGCCTGCATCCTGCTACTATCTGTATTTTCATTAATAAACGTAGTTCATGCACAGTCTGTTACACTTATCCCCAAATGGACGGCACAGGCACAATTTGCAGGTTACTATGTAGCGGAGAAAATGGGCTTCTACAAAGAAGAAGGACTTGATGTACACGTGAAACATCCGTCTCATTCGGAAAACTCATTCCAGTATCTTAAAGAAGGAGAGCCGCAGGCAGTTATCACCAATCTATCACAAGCGTTAATGGAATACTTTGCAGGAAAACGAATTGTAAATATCCTGCAAACTTCACAGGAAAACAGTTTGATGCTAGTCAGCCACTCACCATTAAAAGGAATTCCGTCATTACAACACAGAGAAATTGCAGTATGGAATCATCTTACTCAGGAACTACTCGACCGAATCGCGAACAAATACCAAATTGAAGTAGAATGGATACGGTTTAACAGTGGTATCAATCTATTTCTATCAAAAGCAGTAGATATTTGTATGGTGGGAAGTTATAACGAGTTTCCACAACTTGCCGAATGTGGAATGCAGATAGATTCTACTCATATCATGCGTTTTGCCGATTATGGATATAACTTGCCCGAAGATGGACTTTACGTTACTGAAGAATTTTATCAAAAGCATCCCGAAACGATACAGAAACTAGTCAGAGCCTGTATCCGTGGCTGGAACTGGGCGAACGAGCACCCGGAAGAGACTCTTGACATTGTAATGGAGCAGGTACATCATTACAATATAGGAACCAACCGATATCACCAGCGTAAAATGCTGGAAGAAATACTGCGATTGCAAACAGACAAAACAGGGCAACGCCTTATCGGCTGAGTCGTGAAGGTTTCGATCTGGCAATTGATATTTTACTGCCACCAGACATCTCAAAGAAAAAAAGTATTCGTTACGAAGACTTTGTAAAATAACCAATTCACGACATGAAACACACATTTTCCCATTCTTTTGCAACCCGGTTAAGTATCTACGTTTTCTCATTCACGTTGATCGTCTTTGCTACTATCATGGCATTGTTCTACAATTATAACCATGAAAAGGTAACGAGTTACGCCATTGAACGTACTCACGGATTATTGAGTAACATAGCAACAGAAATCAGCAGCCAGCTAATGTCGGTAGAAACAACTATCAATCAATCTACATGGGTATTGGAAAGAAACATAAACCTGCCGGATTCATTGCATCTTATCATCGAATCAGTCGTAAAGAATAATCCACTTATTGTCAAAAGCGGCATAGCTTTCACCCCAAACTACTATAAAGAAAAAGGCAAGTATTTTATGCCTTATGCTTCGCTCGATAACAAAACAAATCATGTAACCTATCAGGTATTAGGCAGTCAGAATTATGATTATCCTTGTATGGACTGGTATCTTATCCCTAAAATGCAGAAACAAGCCTACTGGAGTGAACCTTATTATGACGACGGAGGCGGAAATATCATTATGAGTACTTACTCAAAGCCTTTGTATGACAACCGTGGCGAACTGTTCGCTGTCTTTATCGCCAGTATATCCCTGACGCAATTCACCGATACGATCAGTCTCCTGAAACCATATCCCTCCAGTTATACTTACTTAATCAGCCGCAACGGAAGTTTTCTGACTCATGCAGACCGGGATAAAATAATGAATGAGACCATATTTTCCGAAGCCTTTGCCACAGAAAACCATTCACAGGAACAGATAGGACGTGAAATGCTGGCCGGTCATACAGGTACTATACGCTTCGACAACCAAGGAAATGATTCATACGCATTCTATACTACTATTCCCCAAATCGGTTGGTCAGTATGCACGGTATGTCCGAGCCGTATTATTCTTCAGGAGCTGGACAGTACTTCCCGAAAAATCATTTATACTTTTCTGGTCGGTATACTGATATTACTACTTATTGTATACAGTATTATCCGGCGTTTAGTCCGTCCATTAGAGAAATTCTCGGAATCCGCTCGTGAAATTGCCACAGGGCGGTTTGACGTGACACTACCCCTAGTCCGCTCGAATGATGAAATCAAAGACTTATATGATTCATTAGTCTACATGCAAAAATCATTGTCGACTTACGTGAATGAACTGAAAGAGACTACTGCAAGCAAAGAACGTATTGAAAGCGAGCTTTCCATAGCACGGGAAATACAAATGGGCATGCTCCCTAAAATATTTCCTCCTTATCCGGATCGTAATGATGTGGATTTGCATGCCATACTGCATCCCGCCAAAGAGGTGGGTGGCGACCTTTATGATTTCTATATGGACGGCAATCATCTCTATTTCCTGATTGGGGATGTATCGGGAAAGGGAGTACCCGCCTCACTATTTATGGCTATCACCCGTAGCTTATTCCGGACGTTATCCCAGCATGTACTTTCACCTGCCAAAATAGTTACGGAAATGAACAATTCTATTTCCGACAATAATGAATCCAATATGTTTGTCACCCTCATTGTCGGCATACTCGATCTGGAAACAGGCATACTGAAACTTTGCAATGCCGGTCACAATCCTCCCATACTCATTTATCCTGATGGACAGGTTTCATATTTGGAATTCAAAACTCAAATATTTGTAGGAGTCGTCGAAGATTTTAAATACAGTGATGAAGAAGTTGTATTGGAAAAAGAAAGCAAATTGTTCCTTTATACCGACGGAGTGACAGAAGCTGAAAATATAAATAAAGAACTATATGGAGAAGAAAAGTTATTGGAAATGTTATCAGATAATGCCTCGTCGGATGTGCGTACTACAGTCAGCGTTGTTGTAGACTCCATTGCAAGCCATGTCAAAGAAGCCGAAGCAAGTGATGACCTCACCATCTTACTAATTCAATATGAACCCGGAACAGCAAACAGTTAAGTTATTATCAGTATGGAAAAAGAAATTAGAATCTCAAACAATTTGAACGAGATAGTAGTTTTAGCCAGTTTTATAGAAGAACTGGGCGAGGAACTTTCCCTGCCGGCAGAAACGGTTATGAATATCAATTTGGCACTGGAAGAAGCTGTAGCCAATATTATCATGTACGCTTACCCTCCCAAAGAGCAACATATTATCTTACTGAAAGTTACTTCAACCGAAAAACAACTGATTTTCCTTCTCACAGATAAAGGAGCTTCTTTCGATCCCACGCAAGTAGAGGAAGTAGATATCACACTTCCGATTGAGGAACGTCCTATCGGTGGGCTTGGCATTTTCCTGATTCGCAGCATCATGAATGAAATATCCTATCAACGCATCGATAACGAAAATCGACTAATAATGAAAAAAGACATTTAACATAAGGACGAGAAGATATTCCAAACGTGGGAACTCCGGTTCCAAGGCTGGAAACTGGAGTTTCTAACTAAGGAAACCTCAAGAAACTCATGGCTTGCTTTTGAAGAAGAACAATCTTAATTGTTCATTCAAACATTCGTTCCTCTAAAAATGTTATATTTGCAGATTATAATCAAAAAAGAACAAAATATGAAATATATCGGAGCACACGTAAGTGCATCCGGCGGCGTAGAATTCGCCCCCATAAATGCGCATGAAATAGGAGCAAATGCTTTTGCACTGTTCACTAAAAATCAACGCCAATGGATTAGCAAACCATTGAGCGAAGAAAGTATCCGGCTTTTCAAAGAGAATTGTGATAAGTACGGTTTTCAGCCTGAGTATATCCTACCTCACGATAGTTATCTTATTAATTTAGGGCATCCTGAGGAAGAAGGACTGAATAAAAGCCGTGCCGCTTTCTTGGACGAAATGCAACGCTGCGAGCAACTGGGCTTGAGACTTCTGAATTTTCACCCCGGCAGCTCTCTTAATAAAATAGCAACAGAAGATTGCCTGTCACTTATTGCAGAAAGCATTAATATCACTCTGGAAAAGACAAAAGGAGTAACAGCCGTTATTGAAAATACTGCCGGACAAGGCAGTAATCTGGGAAGCGAGTTTTGGCAATTAAAATATATTATTGACCGGGTAGATGATAAAAGCCGGGTAGGCGTTTGCCTTGATACTTGCCATACATATACAGCAGGTTACGATATTGTGAACGATTACGATAAAGTATTTGAAGAATTCGACAAGGAAGTAGGATTCAATTATCTGCGTGGTATGCACTTGAATGATTCGAAGAAAGCACTGGGTACCACGTCGACCGTCACGACAGTATCGGCGAGGGACTAATTGGAAAAGCATTCTTTGAAAGATTAATGCAAGATTCAAGATTTGATAATATACCTTTGGTACTCGAAACTCCTGATGAAAGTAAGTGGCAGAGGAAATAGCCTGGTTAAGAAGTGTTGAGTAAAGACAGATAACAAAAGACATTGATATACAAAAATAGCTGGCAGACAGGATCTATCAGCTATTTATATATAACGAACAGCTAATAAATATTCGCCATACTGACTAAAGGTTCATACAGTTTTTCT
>ENA-OQCK01000658-OQCK01000658.1-human-gut-metagenome-genome-assembly--contig:-NODE-658-length-16637-cov-8.187462_pt1 | contig 16637 bp, 20 predicted proteins | sample MGYA00242498_ERZ504578 | MGnify/ENA primary metagenome ERZ504578 (study PRJEB26092, sample SAMD00036229) | human gut metagenome | host: Homo sapiens | study: EMG produced TPA metagenomics assembly of...
TGTATTTATAAGCTTTATAATCGAACTCCTTGACTTGTGCTTGGATATTTCCGGAGAAATTTCCGCCAACAGGTCTACGGGTATCGATATTGATGTCGAAGCGAGCCTCCCCGAAAGGATTATTCTCACCAAATAACTCATGGAGCCGCAAGTTGCTGGAGGCGATGCGTCCCCGTAGGTAAGCGGCTATATTCTTATCCTTGTTGCTACCGAATATCAAGTCTGTCTGTATGGAGCCGATGGAAGACGATAATTTTCCGAAAGCGACTAGGTTATCAAAAAAGCCTGATATCTCGCCCGTGAAATTGATCGTCCCCAATTTGACGACCGGGGCCGGGAGACTCTTCGGACGCTCATTGAAGTTATTGGCCAGACTGGAGATGCCGTCTGTCGTGATATACATCTTATTCACCTTCCCTAAAAGATACGTTTCCTCGGGATGGGTGATGTTTTTCAGTTCCATCTGGCCGATAAACAGCATCTTATCGCTATACTTTAAGGTGAGGCGCTTCAAGTTAAAATTATTGATGTAACCGTTTGCCTCGGCCGATAACTCAATCGTGTCGGCGAAGTTCTTGAACGCCGGGACGAAAGGGGATAAGTCTTTCAGGCAGATTTGCGAAGGTGTTATATTCAAATCGATCGGAGCGTTGTTCAAGAGAGCGGGAAGGCTATCGATCTCGCTTAAATCGATCCGGGCACGCCCGATCTTCAAGTCTGTCTGCGGCAAGCGTACCTCGAAGTCCTGCACGAAAGCGCTATCCCGGTTCCCGACCACGTTCAGCGATAACTTATTCAAGGAGAAACCGGATGCCTCATCGAAACTCATCTTCTTGATATGGGCGTTCACGCTGTCCTTGTTAAAAGCCTTGAGGGATATCTTGGCACTCAGGTTCTTGATATCGATATGCTTGGCGTTGAACTTTCCCGGGGTCTCTTTCTCGCTATCCACGTTATAGCTGAAATTACCTCTTCGGATCATGATGGAGTTGAAACGGAGATCGATATTCTTCTCTTTCTTTATCGAATCCTTGCTGGCGAAAGCGTCGATGACGAATTGCAGGTTCAAGGGGCTTTCGGGCGTATGTTTTCGTAGGTTGAAGGAGAAACCGAACAAACGTACCGTCGTGAAGACGAACTTCCCTTCCAGTAACGGCATGATCTCGAATCCCGCCGCCACATGGTTCGCCTCGAACATGACTTTCCCGTCTTGGTCTTCCAGATAAAGCCCTTCCAGTACTAGGCGATTGAACCATTCGATATCCACGTTACCGATCTTTACGGGCACACCGAGGTGGCCGGATAACTGGGTCGTGGCTACTTCTGATACTTTGTTTTGAATATAAGGAATTCTCAGTAAGATGCCCGGCAACGCATAGAATATCCAGAATAATGTAAGCAGGGTAATGATTATGTATTTAAGTCCTCTGATATCTTTTCTATTTATTTAGCGCAAATCTACAACAATATCGCGATAGATTTCGTTAATTCGCGGAAAAAAGAATGAAGATATGAGTATAACGATATTAGGAATCGAGTCTTCTTGCGATGACACTTCCTCTTCGGTGATCCGTGACGGCGTGATGCTGTCCAACGTAATAGCCAGTCAAGCCGTTCATGAGGCCTATGGCGGGGTTGTCCCCGAGTTGGCTTCCCGTGCCCATCAGCAGAATATTATTCCGGTAGTAGCCGAGGCCATCAAGCGTGCCGGCATCGATAAGTCCGAGTTGAGTGCCGTGGCGTTTACTCGTGGGCCGGGTTTGATGGGTTCTTTATTGGTCGGGACCTCGTTCGCCAAGGGGTTGGCCGCTTCCTTGGATATCCCGATGATCGAGGTCAATCATTTACAGGCTCACGTGTTGGCTCATTTTATCAAGGAGACTCCGGACGATGACCATGCTCCCTCGTTTCCTTTCCTTTGCTTGTTGGTTTCGGGCGGTAACTCGCAAATCATAAAGGTGAACGCTTATAATGATATGGAGGTGATCGGCCAGACGATCGACGACGCAGCGGGAGAGGCTTTCGACAAATGCGCCAAGGTGATGGGACTGGGTTATCCCGGTGGCCCAGTCGTGAATCGTTTGGCGAACGAGGGCAATCCGAATGCCTTTACGTTCAGCAAGCCGCATATCCCCGGATATGACTATAGCTTCAGTGGCCTGAAGACTTCCTTCTTATATACCTTGCGTGATCATTTGAAAGATGATCCGGATTTTATCGAGAAGAACAAGCGAGACCTATGCGCTTCCTTGCAAGCTACGGTAATCGATATCTTGATGAGTAAATTGCGTAAGGCGGCGAAGGATTTGCATATAAAGGAAGTAGCCGTCGCCGGAGGTGTATCGGCCAATTCCGGTTTGCGTGAGGCATTCTTGGATCACGCCAAACGTTATGGCTGGAAAGTGCATATCCCGAAGTTCTCGTTCACCACGGATAACGCCGCTATGGTAGCTATCACGGGATATTATAAGTATATGGATAAGGAGTTCTGTCCGATGGATGCCGCTCCTTTTTCTAGGGTTGTCTTATAGGAAAATAGTTTTACTATAGAGAAACAAAAGTTTCATTAGGAAGAAACTTTTGTTTTCCCATAATGAAACTCCTAGTATCATTATAACAATGGAAATAGATGATTTACCAATAGAGTTAGAAGTAGCGAACGCACTCAAATCAGGACACCTGATGATGGGTACGGCAGAGAGTTGTACAGGCGGAAAGATCGCCAGCATGATAACCTCCATGGCGGGCAGCTCGGAATACTTCACCGGGGGCGTGGTAGCTATTGCAATGAGGTGAAGCATCATGTGCTCGGTGTCTCCGAGGCGGACTTGAACACTTTCGGGCCGTAAGCCAGCCGGTTGTGGAGCAGATGGCCCGTGGAACTATGCGGGTATTGGGATGTGATTGTGCCGTCGCTACCTCCGGGATCGCCGGGCCGGGAGGCGGGACTCCCTCGAAACCGGTGGGAACGGTATGGATTGCCGCCGCTTATAAGGAGAGGATTCTCTCCGAGTGCTATCATTTCGGGGAGAATCCTCGTATGGAGAACATTCGCTTGTCGGCAGAGGCGGCGTTGCGTATGTTGCTCGGATTGATTCGTGAGTAAAGGGACTATCGCTTAATGGGCGATCTCGTCCACGATTTGTTTATAGCCTTCCTCGTTCGGGTGTAATCCGTCTGAGAATAAGGATTCGTTTATCTTGCCGTCTTCCTGAAGCAACTTCGTACCCGGGTTCTTGAACGTGTACCATCCGGTCTCGGCCATTTGACGGATGCGGAGATTGAGATTCCTTACCCGTTCTTCTTGGTTGCGGCGGGGCAAGATGCCGATTACCTTGATCTTGGCCTCCGGTTGCCGTTGCCTGATGGCGGAAAGCAAGAAACGAATGCCTTCCACGATCTCGTTGTCATTGTTAATTCCGATGTTATTCGTGCCGATCATCAATACTACTTCCTCAGCCTTGTATCCATCCAATTCACCATGATAGACTCTCCAAAGTACGTTCTCGATACGGTCGAAACCATATCCGAGATTGTGGAATCCAGCCGGACGCATGATTTTCTCCCATGTTTCCATACCTCGCACGGACGGTCCTTTGGGCTCTCCTCCCCAGAAATGTGTGATGGAATTACCTAGGATCACCCGTCGAGGCGGGTTGCTTTGATTCAGCGAGAGAATATCCCGGTGACGTTTTTGCCATTCGTAATTATTGGGTTCCCGGCGTTGGGTGACAGGCTGCGTAGTGGAGAGATTACCTTCGGGGATGCGTAATATTTCCCGTACTTTCCGCTCTACGGCGTTCGCCTGTGTTTCCATGCCCCAGTCGGAAGGATGGACGTAATCTACCCAAGCGTCCGGGTGCGGTCCCAGCTCTTCTCGTGTAAGGTAGTAGATATCCTTTATCCCTTGTGCCTGCAATTCCTCGAATGCTTTTTTAGCTCCTTCGTTCATGCGCACATAATCTTGTAGCTTCGTATCGTCGGCGAGTGCGTTGCTATATCCGGCATGCTCCACTAATAAGATCGGAGAGGAGTGGGTGGCACGTATTTGCTTGACTGCGTCCGATACGAGTTGCGTGATCTCATCTTTGCTCTTTGGCGTGAGGTTGGGCAGGCAGTCAAGGATATAAAGGCGTGCGTCTATCTCACAAATAAAATCCAATACCTCTTTCTCTAAACGTCCGTTACCGGAGAAGCCTAGGTTGATAAGCGGATATCCCAGAGAACGCTGCAAGATCGTGCCCCAAGTCATGCCCGGGCGAGAGGCGCATGCGCCTTGGGCGATCGAGGTTCCGTATAAAAGAATCGGTTTCTCGGGCGATACGGGGATAAACGTAAGCTCATCGTTTTCGGGCACGCCGATTTCCAACCACTTTATCGTATTATAAGGAGGCAGGTAGAGGCGGAACTCATAGCCCCTGTCATGATACAGATCTTTGCCTATGTTCGTATAATGGTATTGAAGCGTATCTCCGGAAGGATAACCGCCGAAATAAAATCTCCATTGGCCATCGCTATCGATACTATATAGATCTACACCGGATACGCCTGTCGTGGGCATATGTGGCATATTCAGCGGTCCGCTTACTTGATAGCGTACTTTTAGTTCAGGGGCGTTGCTGAAAAAATGAATCGCCAACCCGGCGGAGTTGCGCGATAAATCCCAGACGGGTTTACGTACCTTGCCTTCGGCTCTTTGGGGAAGCCGAACGTAACGGTCTCCGATCTCTTCGGTCCATCCTTGGTTTTGTATGACAGGGAATCCACATTCGAGCGGGTTAAGCCATTTCCATTGTGCGTGGGCGGAGAGAACCGTGAAACATACGAGCGTTAAGAGGATTTTGTGAAGTCTCATCATTTCGGTATTATTTGTTTTTTGTTATGAATATGACAAAGATAATATATATTTGTATTCATAAACAAACTTAAATCAATAAACCATGAGTAAAAACATTCTATTTGCTTTTCTCTTTTTAATGGGTGCTATCCCGTCGATCGCCCAGAAGAATTATCAAGTCCAGTCTCCGAACCGGGATATAAAGGTGGAGGTTATGGTAGCCGATAAAGTCACTTTCGCTATCGTACAGGATCATTCGGAGGTGATGAATTCTGCCGTATCTATGACTTACAAGGAGGTGAGGTACTTGGCGCTAACCCGAAAGTCTTGAAAGTGACGAAGACCTCGGTAGACAAGGAAATACCCTCTCCGTTCTATAAGAAGGACGTAGTAAAGGATATCTATAATGAGATGCAAATCTCGTTCCGGGGAAACTACGGGCTGGTTTTTAGGGTGTATAACGATGGAGTCGCTTACCGTTTCACGACGAAAAGAAAGGAACCGATCGTTATCGCCGACGAGGAGGCCGTCTATAACTTCCCCTCGGATTATAAGACATTCACCGCTTACGTGAATAGTACGAAGCCGACGTTCGAGGAGCAATTCTTCAACTCCTTCGAGCAGCCCTACGTAAACGAGACGATCACAAGCCTGAATGATAAACGCCTGAAGATCCTGCCTCTTTTGGTGGATCTGGGAGACGGTCGCAAGGTCTGTATCACGGAAGCCGATCTGGAGGATTTCCCCGGGATGTTCTTGAATAACGAGACAGGAAAACCTTCCTTGAAAGCGGTTCATGCGCCTTATCCGAAAGTGAAGGAGCAAGGCGGCCATAATCAGTTACAGATGTTGGTGAAAGAGCGTGAGAACTATATCGCCAAAACATCCGGAACCCGTTCTTTCCCTTGGCGTGCGTTTATAATCTCCCGGAATGATAAGGAGTTGGCCGATTGCGATATGGTCTACCGCCTGGCTTCTCCCTCCCGGGTAAACGATATCTCTTGGATCAAGCCGGGTAAGGTGGCTTGGGATTGGTGGAACGACTGGAATCTATACGGTGTGGATTTCCGTGCCGGAATCAATAATCTACTTATAAATATTATATAGACTTCGCCGCCGAGCATGGTATCGAGTACGTAATCTTGGATGAGGGCTGGGCCGTGAACCTGCAAGCGGACATGATGCAAGTAATACCGGAGATCGATCTTCAAGAATTGGTGGATTACGGTAAGTCCAAGAATGTCGGAATTATCCTTTGGGCGGGTTATTGGGCTTTCGCCCGTGATATGGAGAATGTCGTGAAGCATTATTCGGATATGGGCGTGAAAGGCTTCAAGGTGGATTTCTTGGATCGTGACGATCAGGAAATGGTGAACTTTATTTATGAGGCCTCCGAGGTATGCGCTAAATATAAGATGCTAGTGGATTTCCATGGCGTATTCAAGCGACAGGTCTTCAACGGACCTATCCGAACGTATTGAACTATGAGGGTGTGAATGGCTTGGAGCAACTGAAATGGTCTCCCGAGTCTTACGATATGGTGACGTACGATGTCACGATCCCATTCATCCGTATGATCGCCGGCCCGATGGATTATACGCAAGGCGCTATGCGTAACGCCGTTAAAGGTAATTATCGCCCGGTAAACTCGGAGCCGATGAGCCAAGGAACCCGTTGCCGCCAGTTGGCTACTTACGTGATCTTCGAGTCTCCTTTCAATATGTTGTGCGATGCCCCGTCTAATTACAGGAGGGAAAAGGAATGTACGGAGTTTATCTCTAACATTCCCACTATCTGGGATGAGACGGTCTCATTGGATGGAAAGGTCTCCGAGTATGTAGCGATCGCCCGCCGTCATGGTAATGATTGGTATATCGGGGCATTGACCAACTGGACGCCGAGGGAGCTGGATTTAGACCTGTCTTTCTTGGGCGAAGGTGATTATACTTTGGAATTATTCAAGGATGGCATAAATGCCGATCGTGCTGCCCGTGATTATAAGAAAGAGGTAATCCCAGTCCCGACAGATCGCAAATTAAAGATCCGTATGGCTCCCGGTGGAGGCTATGCGGCTCGTATCCAGAAACGATAATTCTTTTTTCGTCTAAAGCGACCCTGCCACTCGTCGAATAAACGCTTGCGTTCATAGGCGCAGGCGTTAGATTCGCTTACTTTTATAAAAAACGGTATTATGAAATTCACGAGGCAAGATTATATATTGGCGGGAGGACAGGCTTTATTGTGGATCACCTTATGGCTGATTCCTCCTGCGATCGATTTTTCATACGCTTTAATCCGAGTTCGGCTTTCGAGGTGTGGAAGATTAATACGGGGTTCATTACTCCGTTGGCTATTGTTTTCACCGCTAATTTCTATGTATTGGTTCCCTATTTGCTTTATCGGGATCGGAAGATGCTCTTTGGTTTGATGAATTTGCTATTGATCACGGGGGCTAACCTATGGATATTTTCTCCTAAGGCGGATTTCCCGGACGAATGGCGTTCGGGAATGTATATGGTCGCTTTCGGAGCGTTCTTCTTACATTTGCTAGTGATTGGATGTGCCGTGGGGTTCCGTTATATCGTACGCTGGGGCGATATGCAGATGCGTTTGAAAGAGGAACGGCAGAAAAACGCCGAGGCGGAACTGGCTTGGCTGAAGAACCAGTTGAATCCGCATTTTCTCTTTAATACCTTGAATAATATTTCCAGCTTGGTCCAGATAGACCAAGATACGGCGCAAGAAAGTATCGGGCAATTGAGCGATTTGCTGCGGTATACGCTCTATGAGTCGAACCATGAGCTGGTACCGGTGGAAGGCGAGATCGAGTTCATGAATAATTACATCGAGCTGATGAGATTACGCTGCAATGAGTTGGCTACCGTGGAAGTAGATTTGCAGATTCCGATTAAACCGATGAGGATCGTTCCGCTCTTGTTTATTTCTTTGATAGAGAACGCATTCAAGCATGGCGTGAATAGCCGTAAGTCGTCGTTCGTACGTATTCGTTTCAAGGCGGAAGGAGATGACCTTGTTTTTACCTGCGAGAATAGCGACCATCCGAAACCGGACGTGAACCGTAGCGGATCGGGGATCGGGTTGGAAAACCTGAGGCGTAGGCTGGATCTGGCTTATCCCGGTCGTTACCGATATGATCAGGAGCTCCGGGAAAATAGTTACTTTGTTCAAATAACACTTCGAGACTGCTTATGAAAACACTGACTTGCATGATCGTAGACGATGAGCCCTTGGCGGTGAAGATGCTGGAGGACTTCGTAAGCCGTACGCCTTATCTGAGGCTAGCGGCTTCCTTCAATGATCCGGTACTGGCACTCTCCACGTTGCGTGAGTCTTCGGTGGACGTGCTTTTCTTGGATATTCAGATGCCGGATCTGGACGGGCTGAACCTCTCCCGCATGGTGCCCCCCGGTACGAGGGTGATCTTTACGACCGCCTTTAAGGAGTATGCCTTTGATAGCTATGAGGTGAATGCCCTCGATTTCCTGCTGAAGCCCATCCGATACCATAAGTTTCTCGGAGCTGCGGAGAAGGCCCGCCAATGGTTTGAGATGAGTAGCGTGAAGGAGGAGAGAAGCAGCCTTTTCGTGCGGGTGGATAGCCAGTTGCGGCAGGTGGAAATCTCCCGGATATTATACGTGACGGGTTTGAAGGATTACGTGATGATCTATCTGGAAGGGGAGGCCCGTCCGCTTATCACCCACGTGACGATGAAGGCCATGGAAGAGATGTTGCCTTCCGGTCGCTTTATGCGGGTCCATCGTTCTTATATCGTGGCGTTGGATAAGATCCGCTCCGTCGACCGGAATAATTGCGTTTATATCGGGAAGGAGATCATCCATGTGACGGATGCCTACAAAGAGGCGTTCAACGCTTATCTGAAAGCTGCTCAACCTTCTTGAACTTGGATGCCCATTCAAAGCTCCTTACGATGGGCATTCTAACGACCTTACAATGCCCATTGTAGGAACCTTATAATGGGCATTCTAAACTTTATGTGTATATTCGTGCCTTAATTAAGAGAAAACGATATGAAGAATAGCATTCCTTTAGGGTTTATCCGGATCTTTATCCTGCTTATATGTCTGACCTCGTGCGGTAGCAAAAAACAACAAAAAGTAGCTTTGCCCGCCGATTTCAAGGGACCGAAGGAGTTGGCTCGCTTATATGGGGTACGTATCACACCGGAAGATAATATATTCTTGTACAACGAGGGGGCCCGTTGGTTGGGTGTACGTCATAAATTGGGAGGGAGCACGAAGCGGGGCGTGGATTGCTCCGGTTTCGTATCGATCGTTTATCGGGAGGTATACGGAAAACAGCTGGCTCGTTCCTCGGCGGATATGCTGAAGTATAATTGCAAGAAAGTGAGTCGTGCCAAATTGCAGGAAGGAGATCTGGTATTTTTTAAGACGGGTCGTGGCGGGAAACGTGGCGTTCCGAATCACGTGGGGATTTACTTGAAAAATGGGCGCTTCATCCATACCAGTACTTCCAGTGGCGTGATGGTAAGTAACCTTAGCGAACCTTATTATACAAGAACTTGGTTAACGGGTGGTAGGGTAAAATAAAATTACTAAATTCGCGTCTTAGAAAAACTATTAAACATAAATAGAATATGTTGACAATCAAATTAATCACTGAAAACACGGATGCCGTAATCCGTGGACTGGAAAAGAAACATTTTAAGGGTGCGAAAGAAAGCATCGATAAAGTGTTGGAATTGAATGATAAAAGACGTATCGCACAAAATCAATTAGATAAGAACCTAGCGGAGGTAAACGCAACCTCGAAGTCGATCGGACAATTAATGAAAGAGGGCAAGAAGGAAGAGGCGGAGGCCGCTAAGAAACATGTTTCCGAGATCAAGGAGGTGAGCAAGGCTTTGCAGGTTGAGATGGATCAGGCTGCCGAGGAGCTGCAGAACTTACTTTATACGATCCGAACGTACCTTATGATGAGGTACCTGAGGGTATCTCTGCGGAGGACAATGTGGTAGAGAAAATGGGAGGTATGGAAACGGAACTTCCGAAGAACGCTCTTCCGCACTGGGAATTGGCGAAGAAATATGATTTGATTGATTTCGATCTGGGTGTTAAGATCACGGGAGCAGGTTTCCCGGTCTATAAAGGACAGGGCGCTCGTTTGCAACGTGCGTTGATCAACTTCTTCTTGGATGAGGCTCGTGACGCCGGTTACTTGGAGATCATGCCGCCTACGGTGGTGAACTCGGCTTCCGGTTATGGTACGGGGCAGCTTCCGGATAAGGAGGGACAGATGTATCATTGCGAGGTAGACGACCTATATTTGATCCCGACGGCGGAGGTGCCCGTGACAAATATTTACCGGGATGTCATTCTGGATGAGAAACAGTTACCGATCAAGAATTGCGCTTATACACAATGTTTCCGTCGTGAGGCAGGATCTTATGGCAAGGATGTACGTGGTTTGAATCGTTTGCACGAATTCTCTAAGGTGGAGTTGGTTCGGATCGATAAACCGGAGCACTCTAAGCAATCTCACCAAGAGATGTTGAATCATGTGGAGGGATTACTTCAGAAGTTGGAGTTGCCGTATCGCATCCTTCGTCTTTGTGGGGGTGATATGAGTTTTACGGCTGCCCTTTGCTTTGACTTCGAGGTGTATTCCGAGGCACAACAACGCTGGCTGGAAGTTAGCTCCGTGTCCAACTTCGATACGTATCAAGCCAACCGCTTGAAATGCCGCTATCGTGACGAGAATAAGAAAACGCAACTTTGCCATACCTTGAATGGTAGTGCCTTGGCTTTGCCTCGCATCGTAGCCGCCTTATTGGAAAACAACCAAACCCCCGAAGGTATCCGCATCCCGAAAGCGTTGATCCTTACACTGGGTTTGATATGATTAAATAAGCATCAAATCATTTGATGAACACATCGGTAAACGTATTAATGATTAATGCGCAGGGTATTATGCTTTCGGTGTTAGGACGGGATTATTTTCTGTCATATAATCGTGTTCCATGGTTGAAAGAAGCACGTATTAGTAATGTGTTAAATGTTCGGATGGCTGGGCGTAATGCGATAGAATGGCCGGAGTTAGATGTTGATTTGGAGATCGAAGTTTGAAACATCCAGAACGTTATCCTCTTATTATGAAACGTTCAACATTGGACTTCGTATAATCTCTTTTTTATAAAATATCCCAGCATTGTCCTTATTGTGGGTATGCTGGGATATTTTTTTGAATGAATTAGATGAATAAGTTTACGTTCGCATCTTCCGCACGTTCCAGATAGGTGGCTACGCTCCTAGGACAACGTTATCCATCAGTTCTTCTTTTTTGACGCCCATTACGTCCATGCTCATCGTGCAGGCGATCATCTCGATACCATTCTCTACGGCTTGTGCATAAGGCTTTCCAAGCTGTCGATCCGTTTCTTCTTCATGATAAGGCGCATCATCCAACTGCCGGCTCCACCCATATTCATTTTAGATAGTTTCAGCTTTTCGCTATTTGCCGGAAGCATCCAGCCAAACATCTTGCCGAAGATATCTTTAGATACGGCAGGTTTTTCCCGTTTCTTAATCACGTTGAGCCCCCAGAAAGTAAAGAACATAGTCACCTTCTTTCCGGTGGAGGCAGCCCCGTTCGCTATGACGAATGAGGCCAACGCCTTATCGAGGTCATCGCTGAAAACGATCAATGTCTTGTTGTCGGCACTATTACCACCTGTCGCTATTTTGCATTCAGCTTTTTTTTTTCGTACTGTGGCGGCGATCGTGCCTCCCTTATTTTCCAGAGAGACTAACTCTGCCCCGGTTATCTTGCACCATGAAGAGACATCTTTTCCGAAAGCCTGATCTGTTGCGGTGATTTCCAATGACTCATCTTCCCGCAAGTTCTCATAGTTCTTTTTCAACTGCATGATCGGTCCCGGACACATTAATCCGCAAGCGTCTACCTTAATCGCCGTAGCTGCCGGAGTCGATTTGCAAGAGCTACTTTTACCAGATGCCTTATCAGAAACTGCTTCGGACGAACAAGGTGCGCAGGCCGGCTCATTCTTGATCTTTGCTGTCGCTACACTCCAAGTCTTGTAACCACCGGATAGGTTTCGGACATTCGTGAAGCCATTTTGAGTCAGGATGCGATAAGCCAAATAGCCCCTTAATCCAACGGCGCAAGTCACTACGATCAGTTTATCCTTGGGCAGTTCCGCCAAATGTTCTCTTAACTCATCAACCGGGATATTGATGAAGCCGGGGATTGTCCCTAAGCTGTACTCGTCACGGGTACGGACATCGATACGTACGGTATCTGGCGATAAGTTCTGGATCTCTCTCCACTGGATCGCTTTCGTTTTTCCCGTAAGTAGGTTCTCCGCTACGAACCCGGCCATATTTACGGGATCTTTAGCGGCTGAATAAGGAGGAGCATACGCATGTTCCAACTCCGTCAGGTCATAGACCGTACCTTTCCGCTGGATAACTTGCGCTAACATCTCGATCCGTTTGTCTACGCCTCCGAAACCTACGACTTGCGCCCCTAACAGTCGTCCGTCTTCCGGCGCAAACAATATCTTGATCGATAAAGGCACGGCTCCCGGGTAATATCCCGCATGCGAGGCTCCATGCGTATAGGAGGATTGATAAGCGATTCCTTCCCGTTTCAACAGCTTAGCGTTAGCTCCCGCCGTGGCGACCGTCAAGTCGAATACCTTGGCGATAGAGGTTCCCATCGTCCCGTCATAAGTTTCCTTATTGCCGGATACGATATTATCGGCTACGATACGTCCTTGCTTATTCGCTGGACCCGCCAATGGGATCAAGGCTGGTTTGCCTGTCACGAGGTGGCGTACTTCCACGGCATCTCCCAACGCATAAATATCCGGGTTCGAGGTCTGCATATATTCATTGACAGCGATACCGCCGAGTGCTCCGATCGTAAGTCCCGCTTCCTTGGCCAATCGGGTTTCCGGACGGACACCGATACTCAATAAAACCATATCCGCCGGGATCTGCTTCCCACTTTTCAAATGAACGGTCACGCCTCTGGAAGTCTCCTCGAAACGAGATACGCCATCTTCCAGCATCAAGCCTACCTGCTTGCCGATCAATTGCTGATGTACGATAGCGGCCATGGAATAGTCGAGGGGTGCCATCACTTGGTTAGCCATTTCCACGACGGTGACGTGGACACCCAGCTCATGCAAATTCTCCGCCATCTCCAAGCCGATGAAACCCCCCCTACAACAACGGCGGTACGGGGCTTTTCCGTGTTCACGTAATTCTTGATCGTGTCCGTATCCGGCACGTTACGTAACGTGAATATCTTTTTACTCTCGATTCCTTCGATGCGTGGACGCAAAGGCTCCGCACCGGGAGAGAGCACTAGTTTATCGTAAGTCTCCGTGTAGGTTTCTCCTGTGCCGAGTTTCTTTACCTCCACTTGCTTGGATTCGGGAAGGATTCGGGTCACTTCCTGCTCCGTACGGATATCGATGCGGAATCGATCCGTGAAGCCTTTCACGGTTTGTACGAATAATTTATTCCGGTCGTTGATCGTGTCTCCTATATAATAAGGTAATCCACAGTTTGCGTAAGAAACATATTTTCCACGTTCGAAAAGGATGATTTCCGCTTTCTCGTCCATTCTACGCAGCCGGGCTGCTACGGTAGCTCCACCGGCTACACCTCCAATAATCAAATACTTCATATCTATTTTTATTTAATTTGTATTATACATATTTGTTAGTAGACAATAATTAGTTAAAAAAAGGGATTCATCCCTTTTGTATGTATTCTTTGAGTTGATTGAACAGGCTGTCCATGTTTAGCTCGGCCTGCATCATCTGTTGTATTTTCTCTTTCCCTTTTGGGTGAGCGAGAAAAAACATTTGCCGCTTATCCTCTTTATTGATGTTCCTGCGGATAAACCCCTTGTTCTCGACAGAGTGATCACCTTTGAGACCCGGGAGTTTGAAAGACCGATATAATCGCAAATCATTCCCGCCGACTTTGCCTCATTATCCTTTAAGCAACAAAGCAACATGGCCTCGTTGATGGTGATAGCATGTACTTCCGAGAAATTTTTCTCGAACTGGTACAGTATCTTATAGATATCCTTTATGGCGCAAATTGGTTCCATATTTCTTTATAACTTGTTTGATGATGCAAAGATATAACTATTTTCCAATAAAAATACTTTCTAGTAGAAAATAATTAAGACTATTGTATATTATCCTATAGTAGAGACGGGGCGTTGCCCCGTCTCATCACCGTCTGAATAGTATCTTTAAGTTACCATTTAGCTGGGATGAGACGGGGCAGCCGTCTCTACTACTAGGTATTTCTTTTAATCTCTGTTGGAGAAATATTTCATGAATTGTGAACGCTCATACATCGCCGGATTCGGGATATTGGCGTAATTCAATTTGCCTTGGAATTGGGAAAGGGATTGGTAATGTGCTTGATGCATCCACTCTTCCACGCAAGTCAATACTTGGGAGATGATTTCCGCTCCATGTGTATAGACAGCGCTACACATCTGTACGGCGGAAGCGCCGGCCAATAGACATTTAACGACATCTTCCCAATCATGCACACCGGTAGAGGAAGCGATACTGATTCCCGGGATCTTCCCGGATACGATAGCCGTCCAGCGAATCGTGTCACTCAAATCGGAATGATTGCTAAATACATTACCCGAAACGATCTGCATATTATTGATGTCGATATCCGCTGGTAGAAACGGTTGAATAGCACGACACCATCAGCACCGTTTACTTTCAACAAATTAACCAGTGAAGGAATATTGCTGTAATTCTTTCCGATCTTCATGATAACCGGAATCGATACGGTCTCTTTTACCTTGCGGATGATACTGACATACGTATCCCGGATACTCTCGAAATCTTCGGTCAGCTCGGTTTCCATGAAGAACACGTTCAATTCCAAAGCGTCCGCTCCCGCTAACTCAATTTGGCGGGCAAAGTCGATCCAAGCGTCCGCCTTATAGCAATTGATGCTGGCGATAATGGGGATCGTACATAATTCCTTGCTCTTCTTGATCAGTTCCAGATAATCATTTACTTGATTCGCTTTTACATAACCACGGATATAATCCGCCGCTTCGGGGTAATCGGAGTCTTGCATCAAAGCCTCGCTCTGCATCTCGATCTGCTCTTCGAAAAGAGATTTCAATACGATAGCTCCAGCGCCTGCTTTTTCAAAATCCCTGTTACGTTCCGCCTTATTGGTGAGTCCGGAGCTCCCGACGATAATCGGATTGCGAAGTGTCAACCCCGCGTATTGGGTTTTAATGTCAATCATGTTGCCTATATTTAGATTTAATAATTACTTTAATATTCCCGTTCGCCAAAGATACTGGTACCCACCCGTATCAAGGTGCTTCCTTCTTGGATAGCGATCGGGTAATCATGGCTCATCCCCATGGATATCTCCTTGAAATCGACATTATCTTTACAGAGCGTCTCTTTCAGTTCGATAAATAAATCATGGATCTTGCGGAATTCTTCCCGTATCAACCCCGTATCATCGGTATTGGTAGCCATGCCCATCAATCCGCAAATACGAATATGCTGGAATTCGGCCAAGGACTCGTCACGCAACAACTCCTTGCATTCCTCAGGACTGATCCGTGCTTGGATTCCTCTTGCGCCACATGGATCTCCAATAATACCCGGATCGTGCGGTCGTGTTTTTTCGCTTGTTTATTCACCTCAGCCAAAAGCTTCAAGGAGTCTATGCTATGGATCAAATGAATAAAAGGAGCGATATCTTTTACCTTATTGCTTTGTAACGGGCCGATAAAATGCCATTCGATATCCTCAGGTAGTACTTTTTGCTTGGCGCTCAGTTCCTGTGCCCTGCTTTCGCCAAACACCCGCTGTCCGGCGTTGTAAGCTCCCATAGAGCCTCCACCGGGTGAAACTTAGAGACGGCAACCAACGTCACCCCTTGCGGGAGCGACGTTTTCAGTTGTACTATGTTTTGAGCGATACTCATGTTTTTATCCTCTTTGTTCAGCTTGTTGTTTTTGCTCCGCTATCAGTTCCTCGCCACTTTTCTTCTCGCCGGGAATACTGTTCGCATCGAATGGGAATACATCCATCAACTGGGTTTCCGTTACCGAGGCGATGGTATAATCCGCCAATGTACCCTTCATTCCATCTTCCAATACGGCGATGGCCTCTTTCAGCGTAGTGGCTTGGGCAAGCATTTGTGCGGCGGTTTTCTTTTCCGCTCCGCTCTTCTCGTCCAACGTGATAAAATAAACCTTGATCTTATAGAACCGATCACCATTCTCGTTGAAGAATAATTCGGATAAACGAGCTCGTTTGATGTCTGTTACCGTGAATTCACCCGTGATGAAGGGGCGGATCTCCTCGATGATGCGAGCTTCCGCTTCCGTAAAAGACAGGGCGTCTACCAAGTAAGGCTCGGTTACTTTTTTCTGCATGCCATTTTCCAGCATTTTCTCGTAAGAGACCTTACATTCAAACCAATTGTGCATATGCTTTACTTTTTAATTTAGTCTGTACTCTGTTTAAAACAACGTACAAATATAGTGGCTATTCGTCAATAAAACAACTTGCCGCAAAAGATATAATTTGTCAGGATGTCTAATTTCGCGTGTTTGTTTTCAGTTGGAATTTAAAATAGAGAGATATGGATGAGAAAGATTTGGTGGAAGGGATGCGAGAGTATATAAGTCTGTTACAAAAGGAAGGACGGTATTCCTCGGCGAAAAGTTATCAGGATGCGATGAACTCTTTTAT
>ENA-OQCK01000659-OQCK01000659.1-human-gut-metagenome-genome-assembly--contig:-NODE-659-length-16631-cov-3.206980_pt1 | contig 16631 bp, 25 predicted proteins | sample MGYA00242498_ERZ504578 | MGnify/ENA primary metagenome ERZ504578 (study PRJEB26092, sample SAMD00036229) | human gut metagenome | host: Homo sapiens | study: EMG produced TPA metagenomics assembly of...
TCAAAACGTAGTGGGGGCATGAGAGTATAAGTGAGAGCAATTTTTTTACTACAATCATATAAGTCATTCATAATAAACCCATTATACATACAGTGAGGCATAAGGGCATAAATGCTCCCGAACTTTCTAATGAAAAAATATGCTTATTTTTGCTATGCACCAAAAACAAAAAATCCCCGTAAAGTATTAATTTACAGGGATTTTCTTTGTTTTGCAATTCTTTCCAGCGGAGAGACAGGATTATGAACCTTTCTCCCCAAAATCCTTATGAAACAACGTTTTAACTCAGTTCAATTTTTCAAGTGTAACGATTTAGTAACTGAAAACAGTCTTTTTGTATCACTCATAGACTTTCGCTTGTCTAAGCTTTATCATTACATTACAAAGGTACATTTTTCGACTCATAGTTCCAAATCATAGTCTCACTTTTATGTTTTTACATGTTCTATAATCCCTTCTGAAAACCGCTTCTTCATTACGTCTTAGAAGAAGTCACAAGTAACTTTTCGTATCCCAGCTTTAACAACTATTTCTAGGAATTAGAAATAAAAAACGTTGCTGGTGAAACTGATAATGTAGAGTATCTACAAAAAAAATAACTATAAAATGGAATCGTTTGTCACTAATCATTTTTCTTGGATATATTCTTTATCTTTAATTTTAAAGTATCTTAGTACTTCTGTCATTATACACCTTTCATTTTTCTGCCATTGATTGCACAAACATTCTTCGGAAGTTTTATCATCGGGAGTATATTGTGCTTTGGAACAAATTTTAAACCATTCACATTTTGTATTATTACTATATGATTTCATTCGCTTAAATATTAATTCTAAGCCTATCATAGATGCTGTTTCTATATATGGTTTTGGAGGCTCTTTTGAGTTATTCATAGGCATTATTGTTAGATTATTTGCTTCTATAAAATAACCATATACTTCTCAAAAACACTTGAAAACATGTTTTTATTACTTATATCTGCATGATATAATACATCTAATAGTACACAGTTTCCACTTCTTATTTCGTTTTTACAGTTTTCTATAACTTCTTCGTAATAATATAACTTACAGCCAATAGCCGAACTTATACTTTTTTTTAAATCATCAAGAAATAAACATAATGCTCTATACATAGGCATTTCCTTACCCATATGTGTAACAGATTTGTCTTTTAGGATTTTTTTGTATAGTTCATAGCCATTAAGTGATTGATTTTTTTCGATAACTCTACCAAATCAAAAAATGCAACACCAGAATTATCGAACATCAGCGAACAAAAACAAAGTGAAATCATCATTTTTTTATCATTTGAGATTTCACTATAAATGGATTTACAGATTAATTCAACACTACAATAAGGAATAGTAGCATGATACAACTTATCATTAATGAAAGATTGGATTAAATGTGCCATACTTTCTATTATACACATATAGCCAAATAAATCCATTTTCTATAGCCAAACCATTTTCAAAATCATATATTCCTATTTTGACAGCCTTTTTATTCTTTTTGCATCTGAAATTTCCTTATCTGAGATTTCAATCGCATCTATATTGTAATTACATGTTCTACTACCTTTTACCCCATTAAAAAAATCAATGAACTTCATAAGCCCTTCATGGTTTTTCCAAAGTTCTAATGGCAATTTTATAGTTTCATTGTTAATAATGTAATCACGGTATAAAATAAACATCTTATTATACATAGCACAAATCTTTACCCCAAACAAGGTTGTCATGTGTTGCATATAGTGTATATATTCATGAAAGAAAGTGCCGTATTGTTGGTTATCCATATTGGTTATAGGATATGTTATATCACCGTCAACAACCATGTGTATATGGTTAGTTCATATTTACTAACTCGACTTTCAAGTATATCAATATCAAATAATGCCATATCATAAAATTTTCGACTAAATTAAGGGACTTTTTTTAATATCGAAGTGTTCGCCGATAAAACTCTCTTAGTTAATGATTTAGTATCTATTTAGAAACCCACAGCTAGCCAAATATCCCACAAATGATAAGTGACATACCTCATATTGCAAAACCGCATAACTAAATAAATTTAACGTGAGTTCGAAATAAAATCAAAAAATAGCAAGTTGTCCGTCATTGACAAACTTTACGTCAATGGCGGGCTTCTTTTCAAAAAAGCAGTATGCCGCGATAGCCGACAAGGAGTTGGCTATAAAGTTACTGAATGAACGATGTCTTGAGTGTTCAATCTGTGCGATGTTCTTCAGTTCGTCATTGACCGTTTCAATCAAGGCTCTTTTTCTTAGCAAAATCTTGTCGGCAATACTCATCAGTGAGTTCCTCATATTATTTTTAACTTTAGTAACAAGCTGTATGCCATTAAGGAAAAGGTTTTCAAACAGAACCTGACCTATATATCCCTTGTCTGCACATAGTTTTCCTTTGATGTTTTTCCAGAAACCTACCCTGTTTCAACGGTTCCCGGTCATCCACGTTTCCAGGCGTGAACATGAAATTGAGGATCTCTCCTTTGTCATTGATTATCAGATGCAGCTTGAATCCGAAGAACCATCCCATAGAACATCTTCCACGCTCGGCAAGCCCTTCAAATGTCTTATGAATCAAGATTCTTTGGTTACGACATACACATAAGGGAGTGGAATCAACGAAACTGATGCCGGTACAAGTTCCCAGCAGTACTTTTTTGATGAATATGGTCATGGGAAGCAATACTTCCTTCTCCAGTTCCACAAAACGGTTATAAGAAACCTAACGAGGAAAAAGGTGTTTCAGATGTTTACAGACATACTCCTTGTAGTAATGCTTGAAACAACGGAAACCACCGGAGTGAAACAGGATTAGAATAACCATAATCTCTGCATCACTCATACGGTTGGGTTTGTTACGATGCATGGTCTTCATATCCTTAATCATATATTTTTCCTGTTGCAATGTAAATTCCTTGCAAAAATCATCGGCCATACAATAAATCTCTGTAACTTTAGACTCTGGAAACATAGTGGTAATCGTTTAAATGTTATAATTCAGCACTATAAATTTAATACTTTTATCGCTATGTTTCTAATTATAAGTGAAATATATTTATTCTTATTTCGAACTCACGTTAAATTTAGCCTAATTGTTCTATAATCCCTTCTGAAAACCATTTTAGCCTGACTTTTTGAAAAACGAGGAAACCAACGATTTTTCGTATACTAGGATGTATTTATTTTAGGGAACAAGGAAATAAGTGACTGCTACTTGCAAAGCATTTATAAAGTAAATAATTGTAAGATACGGCATTTTTTTTAGGGGGGATAGCAAACCTTTCAGCATACAGTTCTTAATCAAATATGGATTAAGTATACATCTTAAAAATTTTCTCCATTTGGTCAAGCGTCCCATTGATCGATATCTTTAGGTCAGCTGGACATTTGGGGTTGTTCAAAAGTTGTCTCAATATTTTAATCTGGGCTCTCATCTTGATATTGCTCACTTTCGCGGTCTTATCCACTCTTATTGCGATTTCAACCATTAGAGTCTTTAAGAACTTTCGAATTTTACCCATAATTTTTATAAACGCTGAATAAGTATTCATTTCTATTAGCAAATCAATTCCTTCAATACTTTCTAATATGTGAAGTATATTACTTTCGTTAGTATCTCTATCCAAATAGTGAACGTACAAAGCCCTACGTTTCACATCCTCTTGCTTTAAAAGACTTTCTAATTCAATCCGAATTTCTGATGCTTCAGTTTTCAACTTTTCAGCATCCGCAGGAGTAACTTTCTGTATGAATGTCCAAAGCGCATTGCATATTTCTGCATCATTATATCCTACAAGATGACCAAGCGTTGAAACCTTTGATACAAGCAACCGACGAAATATCAAAGGGTATTCTATGTCACTTCCCGCATTCATAAAAGCCCTTATGGCACAAGACATATCAGCAAAAGACATTTCTATAAGGAGAAAAACATTCATTAGGTCTTTCATGTCCTTTATTGTCTTGGGCTTGTATTGGTTGGATGCGTTCTTGCCTAACCAATCTTCCAGCCGTCCTAGTTTATCCTTTTCTTTAGCTGCCCAGTCAACGCTATCAATGTCTTTAAGTACCTTATCAAGTATTTCCTTAAATTGATCCTTTCTTGAAAATTCAGTAACTATTCGTTTGTATAAATATAGTTTGACACCATTGATTAGAAAATGATGAAAACCTGTAACTTTAGAAAATGTATTTCCCTGCAAGACCTCTACGTATTCAATAGTATCACATAATACTTGTATCGAAAGCAGTGCATCCATCCATTGAATTACGCACTTCATCGGTTCATCCTCGCCTTTATCTTTTACCTTTATAAGTTGTTTATACACTTTATAGAGATCATCATCATAATGGTAAGTAAGATTTCGACTTTTACGTTCTTCATAGGTCGTCATCACTGTTCTCAATTGTGTTGACACATTGTCATAAAGAGCCAGCAACCGTTCATATACCTGAGCATACTTAGTCTTTTCAGATCTTTGGCATATCTGTTTAAGTTCACACTCGAGTTTCATCCATATTGATTCCTCTCTTCCTTTACCATAGCCTAATAGTAAACGGCATCCCTCCACCCTAATACCTTCAAGGTTCTTGATATGATAACATTTCTCAAAGGTATATGTACCGTTCAAACAGCCCCTTAAACTGGTCATAAGGTCTATTAATATAAACCTCATATTCATCCGCAGCTCTATAGCCAGTCTTAATAATTGTGGTACATCTGCATTTAGTTCCTTCAAAAATGAGATATCTTCTACTACCTTCTTGTACAAATCCTCGATAGTCTTTGAGGAGTTATTTATAAGGTTTTCTACAGTCTCTTTTGAAGCCTCCTTGTATATAGCTTTTATATCTGTCATTTTGCTTTCTCCACTATCTGCCTTGCAAGTAATGTCGTTTCTATCAGATGTAATATCAATACATGACAAAGTCTACAAACCGACATTAAAGTCGTTTCATATACCTTGCTGTCATCTGTAGCATCGTAATGGCACTCTATGTGTTGTGTTATAGGATCGTAATAAACGCCTCCACTATGACTAGCTGCATTCCTGATTTTATTATTCATTGAACCATCCATATAATCCATAAATGCACCATTCCCTTCAAGAACTTCTATCATCTTTCCTGCTGCTTTTCCAGCAAACTTTGTGATAGTATCGACATCGCTTAGCCCAGAATTGGTAAATACATCTATATTACTGTTTTCTCGAAGATTGTTCAATCCTACAAGTATCTTTAAGCCATGGGCAAATACCTCATAACCTTCTTTGTACATATCCATAACATCATCACAACCTATAGTGGCAATCTTCAAATCACCATTTTCTACCACATCTTTGATACCAGCACTTGCATATATCATGGCCGGTATAATTTTTTGAATGTCTCTATAGACTTAGCTAAAAAAGGCAATGCCTCATCTTTATACCATTTTGAAATCAATCCGCTAGCATCAAGTTTAACCTTGACATCCCGTACTTCATCTACAGTTAACTTATTAATAAGATCTCCCAACGGTTTAATAAACCTTGCGTGCAAGTCATCCAAATAGCGTTGTGGAGCAATGTTTAGATATACGACTTTCAGCAACTCAAAGTAAGAATCATACATTTCCAGAGTATTGTCGAGGGGCTTATATTTCTTCTCATCTAACAATGTGGCCATCTTCTTACTAAACGCTTCCACATTCCCCTTCTTCAGGATAGGCAATAATGCGTTCAGTACTCCTTTATAGGGTAATAGTCCCTGTTGCATCCTTGTTAAGAACACATCATACTTACGAACCTCTTTGAATGAAAAAAAAGGACTTTTAAACGATAAATTCATAAACGGCGAAAAAAACGCCATGGACTGTTCATAGTCTAAGCCTTTCATATACAATTCGTCAGTAATTGGCAAGGACGAAGAATAACCAATGGTTGTTATTGATGGGTCTTGTGGCGAGGGTATGTGCGTAAATTCCTTTGGGAAAAGACCATTCTTCCCAATTTATAAGTAAGGTTATCTCCACAATCTACGCACTCAAACTGATGGGCCATTCATAGATTTTTATGTTCTGGTCTATCTGAAACTTCAACTGATATATCTTTCCGCAACTGGGACATTTTACATATATGCGCTGTACCATAAAATTCCTTTATTTTTTTAAACCATCGGTCTCATCCTGTCCTGCATAGTTTTAGCAGCTGCCAAGATATTTGCCAGCGAGCAAATTTCTCCTAAATTTTGCCACTCACAGAACTGATAGATTAATGTCCACAAATAAACATAGCTAAAAGTCAACAAATAGTATGAAAAAGCATAGGTATTTAACTTTGCCATATCGCTCTTAAAAGGAGAGAAATAGTCTCCATGAAAACGTTCACACCTATACGTATAAAGTACACAACTCAACATAAATAGTAGCCGCTTTTCTATGTCAACCGTATATTCATTGTTGTTCACCGTCACTTTTTCTCCTCTCAATATCTTTTGGAGCAAAAGCGAAGACCGCCTCAACACGTCTGCACTAGGCTTCACCGTTTCCTCAAGTTCATACTTGGCTTTGATATCAGCATACAACTCTTTCGTTAAAATATCTTTCGCTCTTTCCGAAACTTTTTCTGCCTTGTCTGTAATAGCTAAATCATGTTGGATAAAGCAACGCATAATTGCAAATCTTAATACAGAAATTGGAATTTCATTTAAAAATCTCTTCCACATTTCTTTTACCCGCAGATCTTTATTAACAAGAGGCATAATCAACTCTTTTACTGTTCTCAGCATTAGATGAGTTGCCTTATCGTTATCTTTCGGCCACGCTATGCTCCTATGATGATTCATAAATATCTCCAGCGAACGCCATGCGATATCGAATCCTTCATCCGGTCTGTAAGGTAATTCGTCATAGATATCAACGATACCCGAAAATACTTTATTTAGTTTCGCATTGGGAAACAGGATATCTCTTGCTCCTTCTGATAGCTTCACAGGTTCAAAGATTTGTGTTATCCCTTGCTCTTTAAGCCACTCGTCTAGCATCTGCTGTACATCACTATACCACTTTCCTTCTTTTGGCCACGTATTGTTATAGGCAATACGTTTCTCTGTCCAAAGCAATTCTCGATTATTTTTTTCTGCCATAACCATTTTTATATGCCGTAAAGTTCTCTTAAAGTTTTTACTCTCCATGTCTGTGCCCAAAAGTTGTTGTTCACGACATCATAAAATCTAATTTCATCTCTATACCGTCTACAAACAAAAACGAATTTAGACCTATTCCGAAAAGGATGTCCCTTAGGTTCCACATGACTCACAAAATACTTCACATTCGCTCTAATGTTCGTTTTGATATCGTTTAACATTCTGATCATTTCTACGTAAGTCTGCATTGCCATCATGCTTGTCCCAGCTGATGTTATACCACCTCCCATAGGTAAGTATGAATTCCCAGCAGATAATTCATGAAAAGTATTTATACCAGATTTCCTTAATAATGTGATCTCCTTTTCGTCAAATGAGGTTTCAGGTTTCACTCCTTCCATCTTATAGATGGAAAGTAATTCTGACCAGTTCTCGTTTACTATATCCAAAAGTCCTTTATCCGACCATCCTACATGGTCTCTGATATCAATAAAGTATACATTATTTTTACGAAAAATGGCGAAAAGTACAGGCCCTGTACGCTTCACATAGCCAGGGGCAGAAAACGTTTCTCCTAAATGCAAATGATGTATGCCCCAGTCATATAAAAGCCCATCAAGTTTGTCTTTTTTGGTAGCACTGTTCAAGTGGGGATTCACACTTTCTCCTTTCCGAATCTTCTCTTCCAACCATTTTAATCCAATCTCTACTTCTGCTGGACAAGCAAAAGAGGTTGCTTTGTAAATTGCCCTAGGTCGTTTTTCTATAAGACGATAAGTGTATGAGCAATAAGACTGCAATACATCATCACTAGTAGTCAAAGAAGATGTGTCAAAACCTAGTTCTTCTATTTCTCTCTTAAAAATGTTGGCAAGCGTTTCTCTAAATCTAAAAGTAATTTCTATACCCATTATTCATCCCTTTTATACATCCCATCATAGCTCCTATGAGACGAACCGTAGTGCTGAAACCTTAAATGAAACAAGCATTGACATAAATGCTCATTATTATTCATAGCATTATATCTATTCGTCGCTTTGCATACTTTTTCGCGGCACCAAGAGCCTCATCATATAATATTAATTCATCTTATTAGTTATCTACTGCTCTATTCTTCTTGTGCGTTGCGTAACCTTCAAAGAATGCTTCATATGCAAAAGTATCATTTTAATAGCATATATTGAAATAAATATATAGCTTTTTAAACTTAACTGATAAGTTTTTCCCTGAATCTTAAAAGCATCATCATCAATAAATTGACGACCATTTTCCTACTATTGCATAAACGTAAAAAGAGTTTGCTTCACACAAAAAAATATTCAGACTGATGATGCAAAGTCCCTTTCTTTTTTACTTATGCCACAAGCGATACTTTTACTGCAGGCGCATGTCCCCGTATGGAATACCGGTATAGCAGGAGAACAGGAACATGTCACGGACATGATAAAGAGTCTGCCTGTGAAGCGGGGTGGTCATAATCCGTTGCAATTCCTCGGCTGTAAGATATTTCTGCTCATTTTTCGGACGTACCGGTTCATATCCTGCAAACGGGTAGGTGGTAATGATACCGTCCGCAATGGCTTCACCGACAATGGTCTTTAACTGCACGGTCAGGTTGATAATTGTCCTTGGAGCGAGATGGCGCTCTGTCCGCAGATACAGGTCGTATTTGTCGATGAAAGAACGGTCCAGTGCGGAAAACGGGATATCCGACAATTTGTATCGCACTTGCAAGAACCTTTCGATATGGTTGTAGGCATTGCGATAGGCTCGCAGGCTTCCTGCTGTGCGGTTTACTCCCACACGCTTTTCAAAGTTGCTGATGAACCGTCTGAAATATCCCAGAAGCGTTTCCTGCCCGCTGGCCATTCCAAGCAGTATTCCTTTTACCTCTTCGGCTGTCACACCGTCACGGACAGCGACTGTTCCGCATAGATGCCCAATGCTATCGCGCGTATCTCATCCAGACGGTTGTTGATTTCCTTTGCCGCCATACTCTTACCGGATGCACGTCCGGAAGCCCAGCGTGACTGCGGCACTTTCATCTTCACACTGAATGCCGCTTCGGAGTACTTTCCCACATTCAACTTAGCCATTACAGGGCAGTTCCCGTCAGCATCCGCCTCGCTCTTTTTAAGGTAGAACGAAACCTTTACATTTGCCTGATTCATAACCAATTCCTTTGTTTGCAAAATTATTGTATAGCGAGCAAATGAACGGCATGAAAAATATAGCGGAACAAAGAATAAGGCCCCTCGGCTTGCAGGCAAAGCCTGTATTTTTTCCTGATACGGAAAAATTTGAGTAACTTTACCCCGCAAAGCAGAAAGGAACAGCGTTCTCAACGGTAGTGGACAGGATATTCGAACGGGATACGGAAGCAAATTCCAGACCTCTTTTCCAATCCTGAAAAGGCAACGGATAAGTAGCGATTTGTTTTCCTAACTTCCCCAAAAACGGTCAAAAAACATAAGCGGAAGAATTTGGTACAAAACTGCATATCCCTTTCGGTTTCAAACACTTTACATTATTCTTCCGAAATCCATCCGTATGTGAGCGAGTTTAACTATTTTTGTATTCGGATTGGGCTAACCCTCTCCATGACATAAGAAAAAGAAGAACAATATAGTTTAAATACACCATCAAAAAAATACGATATGAGAATTAAAAATAAAAGAAATGCATTCTGTAATACAGAAAAATTACAATCAAAAATAGATGTACTGTTTCATTACAGAATAATAATAAGTTTTCTGTTGCTTTTTAATTGTATTTCATCATATTCACAGCAAGCATCAATTTATGGAATTCCCTTTGGATCAACATTTTCTAAAGTAGAGCAAACTCTTGATCAAAAATTATTTACTGGGAAATACATAAATTATGACCGTTCTATTCTAGAATACCATGATGTTAATATGGCTGGAATAATTTTTGGGAGTTTAATAATATCCTTTAATAATACTGGTACAGATAATATCATGACAAATGCTCGTTTTTCATCTTGTTACAAATCGAATACAACTCAATTAAAGAAAGACCGCGAAGAATTGTCCCAAAAACTATCTCAAAAATATAGCTATATGCGCTCATATATAAATCCTATAGGATATAAATCTTATGAATTTGGATTTAGTGAAGATTATATTGTAGGTGAATTAAGCGTTTCTGTATTAAGAAAAGACCAATCTAGTTTTGGAATGGACTACTATTATTTAGAATTAAATTATAACCCAAAGCCTTCTGATTCCTCTGATTTATAATTTTATATAGCACATACTAAGATGGAAAAGACCTTCCTATATATTGATATATTAGGATTTAAGAATCTTGTCACAAGTAATACGGATAAGGTTGAAAGTATCTTTAAGATTATTGATAGTTTACATGTACATAAAGATATAGCTTTCCAAACAATTGTTTTTCAGATACCATTCTCGTATTTAATAAAGATAATAGATACCCTTTACATTTCTATGTAACATATCTTATTGAATATGCCCAACAACTATTTTATAGACTATCAATGATAAATGTGTATTTCAAAGGTATCATAACATTAAAACCTTTCACTTATCTAGAGTTGAAGAATGTAAATGCATATTATGGTGAAGCATTGATTTCTACATATCAAGATGAAAAAGAGTTAAAAGGTTTTGGATTGTATATTGATAAATCTATATCTAATGATGCTTTTATATTTGAAAAAATAGATTTTAACGAAAAATACGATTATATATTATTGTGTCAATCATTAATTAAATTATACAAGAAAACAAAAGGAAAACTACCCATAAGTGAAAGTCTTCTGACTGAAACAGATGACTACTATAGAATTGATGAAGATATAAGATTTTTAGAGAATTGATTATTATCGAAAGCATATAAATAATGACCATATAATAGTAAATATGATTATGTTTATAATAAATATAGGCTTTTACTACCAGATTTTTTTCGTGTTTTTGAAAAAGAAGGATTTCTTCCATGGGTAATCAGTCCTAATTATACTGGAAGTATTAATCCTTTTGATATTTTAGCTGAATCAGAATTAAAATCCAAATAAATATGAAACGTTGTTTTTGCTCTATTTTGTATTTTGCGTATACGTTGGAAGTTTTTATGCGCAGTCATATTATATGAATGAAGTTGCTGAAGATGCAGGTTATCAAAATGATGGTAATTCATTCTTATCTATCATAGGCCTTATTATATTTATTTTACTACTTATACTTTTTGTACCATTGATTATAAGAAATAAAATAGATGATTATAAATTCGATAAAAAGTATAAGAATAGGGAGTATATCCTAACAGAAGAAGCCAAACATATACTTAGCTTAGGACTGCAGAATAAAGTTTATTTTGAATACTATCAAAATAATGCTTGGAAAAATTGGTTTATTCGAGGGTATATTGATGGAGTAGGAAAGCGTATTCCAGGATTATGTTCAACACAAGAACTATTAGAACATAATTGGGAAGCGCCAGCTAAAAGACATATAGATAGTGTAAGAGTGGAATTAATCGGTGGTAATAGAGATATGTCTTTATCTGCTTATAAAGCTGGATATAACGAAGGCTTAAAAAGAAGAGAGTTGAAAGGAGATATAGAATTATAACAATACGAAACATTGCTTTAGTATCGTTTATTTTGAAAGTACATGATATTCGAGTAAATCGAATCTTAAATAATATAAAAACACCCAATTTTACATTCTTGGGTGTAAAATCGGGTGTACATTTTGTAATTTGCTGATTTTCAGCGTTTATTGCGGAGAGACAGGGAACGATTAACTTTTAATTTCCCTATTCATTATCAGTATCTTACCAAAAGCCTCTGCTCCTATGACACCGAATAATTCACCGCGTATATGCTGCAACTTTCTTCCTGTTACACTCTTACTTACTTTTACAAAAGTAGCAAAAAAATGGCATAAATACAAATTATCCACTTGATTTAACGAATATAACTTCTATAATTTCCTTCCAATAACAATTGCAATTTAGAAAGAGGATAAAGAAACTTACCCCCTATGACAGTATAAGCTATCCCCTGTTCATCACGTAACTTTTGCAAGTTCTGCTTGATATATGCAACATGCCACATATCTGTTCACCGGTCATATAGACCTCACCGGCTATAGGAACAGGCAAATCCTGAAATTCAAGTATCTCTTTTGAGCATTTCTTAAGCATCCTCATCATCATTATGTACTCTTCTGACTGCCTTGTGATTACTCCGTCCATATGTTATCTTTCTTTTTGAATTAATATTTTGGCCAAATCACTCTCTTTATACATATATTTGCCGCCTATACAAGAATATGGAATAATCCCGTACTCCCTATAGCCTTGCAAACTTCGTTTGGAGATATTCAAAGCCAGACAGACCTCCTGGGCATCCAGTCACTTTTCCATTTCAACCGGACCAATTTTCTTTTTAACGGATTCAATCTGGGCGGATAAACTCTCTATTTGCAGTTTTAACTGTAAATACGCATGTTTCTCTATAACAACTAATTCCATAACAATTTGATTTATAATTTCACTATTTACAAAGCAAATAAAAGCATATTTCCACACTTGACAAAACATTCAAAATTAAAGTCATCCGTTGGCGTGCATTGTCACTCCAAATATACCAAATATCCTCATCCGGACAGATAACATATCTAACCATTTCCGTAACCCAGCCATCGGTTTCTACTCCTTCCATATTTTCATTCCATAATTATATACATTACAACTGCTCATTTCCGCCAAAATGTCATTTACAAAACTGAAAAAATTCAAACTAAGGTTACTGCTACCACAAAACAAAAAGAAAAGCCCCGTTATCTGCATCCAAACAGTAACGGGGTTTCCCCTGCCATTTTTTATCACCCTATATCTTTATACCCTTATTTTTTTTCACATGCTCTTTTTCCTTTACGTCTGTTTTCCGCCGTATTTCCGAAAAGTGCTCTTTCAACAATTTCCCTGCCAGTTTCTTCGCCTTCTCCTGCATCACATCATACACATCCCATCTGTTGCGGCCCAGTAGTTTGTTTTCTATCTTCTCGAATTTATCGTAAAAACTGAAGTTGTCCGGGTATTCATCTATCAGTCCGTCTCTCGGATAGCCTTTATCCATGATATACAGCAGTGTCATCCGGTCATAATTATACGGACTCCGAGTAAGGCCCAACCCCTTTCCGGAATCAGTCAGCCTATAATAGTTCTCCCATGTAGAGCAAGATCATAACACTCACTGTCCGTTATACTTTTCAATGCCGATTTGTCCACAAAAGCATCTGCCGGAATCTTCTCCAACGGCAACAAACAGCCGTAATCATCGCAACAGCGGTTTACTTTCCCTTCCATCAATGAAGGCCATCCCCGTAACTCATACACATTCAGATACTTTTCCTCAAAGTCCGGTTCAAAAAAACGCTTCTCTATATTCGTTGCCATAAAATCCCCGTATTGACGGTTTCCTACATAATCCCTACCGAACAGCAGCACCCCTTTACCCGTCTCAACACCTGTATAATACGTGTTCCCATGCTTCAAATCATCCTGCATCTCCGCTATCACTTCGGGTAGTGCGGACTTTATCTCCCGCCACATCTCCGGTGTAAGTTGTCGGGGATAGTTCTCGTCCCTTGAAAGCGGGTCCATGTACTTTCACAGACAATACACCACTTCCGACAGAGCCAGGTATCTATGCGGCTTAATCCCATGTCCGTCCATCGCCTTTTCCAGTCTTCGCAGATAATCATCATTATTCCTTTCCCGCAAACGCGGAATAATCCTCATATCAGGCACATTATAGTACATCATGCCCATGGTAGGCATTTCCGTTTCCTTGAACGCCTTCTCCACATCTTCCAGCATAAACTCCAGAAAACCTTCCTCACCCGTACCTTTCATACTGACATGCACCGGGTTGAGATGTCCGTCCACTGTGACATACACACTGCCACTGTTCGTATTCTCTTTTTCCATTCATCAAAAAATTAAATGTTCATTCCTTGTCCTTTTCTCTTTGCCGGAATCCGCACCCTCATTTCCACGTTCGGGAACCGTACATTATCCGGTCGTGCCACCAGTGACGAGACTATCCGTTCCTGTTCTCCGGTCAGCGGCATAGGCTGCCGTTGCAATTTTCTCAGCCTGTTAAAGTTCCTCAGCGTAGGTGCCATGTCGCAACATGCCACACAAATCCCATATCTCACCATATCCGAAGAAACCGTCTGCCCGTCACCTATTTTGCCCGGCATGCGGCATTCAGCGGAGCCACCTCATAAAACCTCAAGCTCTCAGGTTTCCGCTTGCCGTCAAAAAAACGTTCGGCCAGCCCACTCAGAAACTCATCCAGCATCCTGTCCCCACCGTCTGTCTTGTCAAACAGCAATACCTTCCGCCCGTGTTCCACCGCCATGTAGGTGGGAAAAGCAGCCAGCCCGCTGCGTATCACATCCCCGTCCATTCCGAAACGATGTCGCAGCCGCCTGTAATCCTCATTTTCCAGCAAAGCCGTATGTTCCGCTGATAATGACAGATGTACAATCCCCCGTTCCTCACAGAATGCCGCATCCCGGAGTCTCACCACCCCCGACGGATATATATTCTCCCGTTCCAGTACAGGACAGAGCCGTTCCAGGTAATCCGCATTGTCCGTACCGAATATGAGGAATCAGACTTTTGTCTTTAAAGTCGAAACGGAACATTCAGTGGTCGGGAATAAATTCCCGACCGGTCGTATGAGACCGCACGTTGTTACTGATATAACGGGAAAATCCCTCTTCCCCCTGTCCGCGCATACTCAGATACACAGGTCTGTAAAAGGCGTCCAATGTCATATACAGACTGCCGCTTTCCACCGCTTGCTTTTTCTTTTCTTCCATAGATTCTATAGGATTAATTGTTTCTTCTCCTTCTTCTGTGGGGTAATGGAAGCCGCATGCTTCACCTGCCGTTGGCTGTCAGACATCCGCTGTTCAGGAGCTTCCTGCCTGTAGTGTGTTTCCGGTAACCCGCCGGTCTGTTCCTCTTCCGAATGCGGATACGACACCGGATGTGACATTTCCATCCTTTCTATTCGGCTTATCCGTGCGCCCAACCTGAACTCTCCATCCGTAATATGTAACTCCGATTGTAACAAATCCACCGCCATCTCCTTTGCCTCTTTCTGTAAGGCCGCATAGCCGAAGTCGTGTGCCGACAAAGGCGCGTTCATCCGTGCCTCATGCTGTCTCCCAGCTTCTCCGCCAGTTCCCTGAACTCATACTCATAGCTGAACGGATGCACCTTGTCTGCCGCAACAATCCCGGCGTACCCGTTTTCCGAAATATACAGCAATGACGCTACATCATAGTTCCGGGGCGAGATACCCAAACCGAATTCTTTTGTCAGCCGGTCGAAGTTATGGAAATCGGGCCGCAGGTCGAACTTTGCCCTGCACACCCCGCCGTCCAGCACACTTCTATCCGCAAACTTGTCGGAGGTGAAGTTCACCACCGACCTGCGCAATTGTGCGTCTGTGCTTCGCAAATCCGCTTTGGACAGCTTTTCGATACAGTTGTCCGCCATCCCGGCCACCCGTTTGGTAGGCAGGTCAATCTCATATATCCGCAAAGTTTCGGGTACTTTGGTCACGTTGAAGAAGCCGTCGGCCAGATGTTGCAGATAGCTGTTCCGTGCCTTCATACCCTTGGGGGTGTCGGAAAACAGCATCACGCCCTCTTCCGTAACCACCGCATATACCCGGTTTTCCGTCCCGGAAGTTTCCGTTGCCGCCGCTTTCCGCCTGTCCGGTTTCCGGGCAATGCGGTTCCAAATATCATTCAGGATTGACATAGCTTGTATTTTTAGACATGATAACCGGCGACAAAGAAAAACATTCAGCCGCCAATCTACAATACCTCATACATACGAGTCATCCGTTGGCGGCTGTTGGCGTACAACCTTTACGCCAGTCGTGCGTCCAGCATCCGGTTATAACTTTGCGCAGGGAGTCGATGAACGGAGTGGTGTCCGTACAACGGTCGAACACTTTGCCACGCTTGGTGTACAGCGCATTGATTTTCAGATGGAACACTTCCTCGAAAACGCGGATAACATCCACAATTTTCAAATCCCGACCTTCGGCTGTACCTATCGCACCGGCTGCCATCAGTGCAGCCACCAGTTCAATCAGGTCGCTGTCCGTACCGTTCCATGTCAGTGTGACGGAAGTTTTCCTTCCGCTTCCACGCACCGCTTCCGCATGGAATCCGGCAGACACGGTACCATGACGGAGCATCTCCTTCAGTATTTCCGCTTCCGCATCCAGCAATGCCAGCGTCTTGTCGATGAACATGTCATACAGGATATTGCGGCAATCTTCAGCCATTCCGTTGCAGGCCTGCCGCATAAAGGCCAGCTCTATTTTTGTGTAGTTCAGACGACGTAGCTGTCCCGTCAGGTCCCCTGCCGGTGAAAGCGTG
>ENA-OQCK01000660-OQCK01000660.1-human-gut-metagenome-genome-assembly--contig:-NODE-660-length-16631-cov-1.664021_pt1 | contig 16631 bp, 27 predicted proteins | sample MGYA00242498_ERZ504578 | MGnify/ENA primary metagenome ERZ504578 (study PRJEB26092, sample SAMD00036229) | human gut metagenome | host: Homo sapiens | study: EMG produced TPA metagenomics assembly of...
TGAAGGAGCACCATTCCCTGCCATTGAAAAAGTATATGATCCTTCAAGTAAAAATGTAATGGGAGGATTACACCACAAGCCCCCATTGTCATCACTGGACATCACTTGGATATGTTAACATGGGATAGCGCCAAATCTATACCTTGTGTCTTCAGTAAATGACAGAAATGTTGATAGAATGTGGTGATATTCATAAATATTCGGACGATAAAGTGTATACAACCATTCCTGATATTGATGAAGGTGAATATTTTCTGGCACTGATGATTCTGATGAAAGATAATCTTCGTGTTGCGCTGGTGACGGGACATATTCCATTGGCCCAGGTCGCATCAAAGATTACTGTTGAAGATATTGTGTCCAAATTGCGTATTTTTAATCAGTCTCTTAAGCAGGATTTCGGAATCGTGCGTCCTCGTATAGCAGTCCTTTCATTAAATCCGCATGCTGGAGATGCCGGATTGTTAGGTAAGGAGGAGGAAGAAATAATTGTCCCAGCTATCCAGGAAGCAGAGAAGAGGGGGGTGATGTCTTTCGGACCGTATGCTGCTGACGGCTTCTTTGGTTCGCAAATGTACGATAAATTCGATGGTGTACTGGCTATGTATCACGATCAGGGTTTGGCTCCCTTTAAAACGTTGGCGATGGATGATGGTGTTAATTATACGGCAGGGTTATCGATCGTACGGACTTCACCGGCTCATGGTACGGCTTATGATATTGCCGGTCAGAATGTAGCCTCTGAAGAATCTTTCCGTCAAGCTTTATATGCTGCTTTGGATATTTACCGGAACCGTACTCGTTATCGGGAGGCTACAGCCAACCCGCTACGCAAGCAGTATTTCGATAAGGGAGGCGACAATGAAAAGCTCGACTTGACCAAAGAGGAAGACGAATAACCGGAAGTTCGGAAATCATTTAAAACAAAAAGCCATTTCTTACTTTACGAACAAAGTTGGAAATGGCTTTTTGTTTTTTGTCCGTAGTAGAAAAGTAAAAGAGGGGTGTTTCTTGTTGTAAGTTCCTGTTTAATCGTTTGTTAGTTGGAGTTATGTCATTCTTGTATTTTACTTAAATATATAATTGTGGATATGAGGCGGAGAGGGAGAATGCCCAAACTGAATCAGGGACAGTCCTTTTTTTCGCCATTTTTTTTTGAAAGGAAAGTTTGTGTAAGTTTGCGGTTTCAAAAGGATATATAAGTATTATGTTTAAGGATAAAACGATTGTATATACATCAGGGACATTCGATATGTTCCATTACAACCATCTTCGGATGATAAACTATGCCCGCAGCCTTGCGGATATTTTGATTGTAGGGGTGAGTACGGATGAATTGGTGTCTTCTTATAAGGCGAAGCGATCATTCCTTTTACAGAGCGTCTGCAAATTATCGAAGCATTGAAGACTCCCGATATTGTCATTCCACAACATACGTTGGATCATTCCGAAATAGTCAAAAAGCTGAATATCGACGCTTTTGTTGTGGGGGACGACTGGTATGGCAAGTATGATTATTTGAAGGACTTGGGCGTACAGGTGTTCTATTTCCCTTATGGACGGGAGTGTCCTCTTCCAACTTGAAGAAAACGATCCATGATTCATACGAAGCGAATTTGAAGTCTCAGCGGCAGTCTAAACCTGAATCTGTTAAAGGCTTCGGTGAAAAAGAATAAGGGTGATGATGGAAAAATGGGTATTGATTACCGGAGGAACGAAGGGGATAGGCAAAGCGGTTGCAGAATGTTTGGCAAAAGCCGGTTACAGCCTGATTTTGACTTATGCCTCGGATGAAGATGGGGCTCTTCGGGTGGCAGACGGTTTGCTGCAACAATACAAAGTGAAGGTTCGTACGTTTCAGGCCGATATTCCGACCGGGAGTCAATCGAAAAAATAGAATCGTTTTAACCGAACGCTCTATGCGCTTGGATGCGGTGATCTTTAATGCTGGCTTGACCTGCCGTGATCCGTTTGAGGAATTGGATATGGCGGAATGGGAACGAGTGTTTTTTGCCAATGTGCATTTCCCAGTCTTCCTGTTGCAACGTATTGTCGGTTTGATTAATAAGGGGGGAAGTATTGTTTTTACCGGTTCCTTGATGGGAATACAGCCCCATTCGGTTTCGCTGGCGTATGGAGTGACGAAGAGTGCCGTGCATGCGTTGGTGAAGAATATGGTGAAGTTCCTGGTTCCGTACGAGTTGCGTGTGAATGCCGTGGCTCCCGGTTTTGTGGATACCGAATGGCAGAAAACGAAACCGGCTGAAATACGTCGTAATATAGAGAACAAGGCTTCATTAGGCGTTTTTGTGATCCGGAGGAACTGGCGGAAGTTTATAAAATGTTAGTAGAAAATAGTTATTTTAATGGCGAAGTGATCGTCGTCGATGGCGGTTATTCGTATAAATAGAAAATAAATGAGCGACTTGGATAAAGAGTACGAGCTTCGTTGAAGTCGATAGAAACAGAAAACAAGATTGACCGGATTTTTTATCGTCCTATCGCTTTCGTATCGCCCGTATGTTAAAGGGTACAGGTATTACGCCTAATATGGTGACTGTTGTGTCTATTTTTGTAGGGGCGGCAGTCGGTTTCTTTTTTTATCATGATGATCTGATTTACAATGTTTGCGGTATCCTGTTGCTGGTGTTTGCAAATATTCTGGACTGTGTGGACGGGCAGTTGGCCCGCCTGACGGGGATCAAATCGGCGATCGGCCGTATTTTGGATGGTTTTGCCGGAGATATCTGGTTTACGTGTATTTATGTCGCTTTCGCCCTTCGTCTGTCTCATGACTATGGAACGGACTGGTTCTTCGCATTGGCGGTTCTTTCCGGTTTGTCACATTTGGTGCAGGCGAATATTACAGATACTACAAGACACTTCATTTATATTTCATCAGCAAGGATAAAGGTGCGGAGTTCCAGTCGTTGGAACAGGTACGTGCCCGCCATAAGGAAATGAAGTACGGTATCAATAAATTCTTCTATTTCCTCTATCGTGGCTATACGCTTTTGCAAGTGAAGGCCACTCCGTCCTTACAGGGGATGCTTCGCAGTTTGCATGAGCGGTATGGAGATGATATTCCGGAAGATATCCGTATCCGTTTCCGCAAGCAAAGCAAGGAGCTGATGCACATGATAGACCTTTTGACTTTTAACGGACGTACGATCGTAATGTTCGTCGTGGTTTGGTCGGTGAGGTCTGGTTTATTTCTTGTATGAGATAATTGTGTTGAACATCGTTTTGCTGCTTGCCATGAGAAAGCACGAACAGATGTGTGCAACATTCTATAAATAAGAATTTATGAAAGAGAGCGTAGTAGACATACATGATTTACAGGAAGCTGCCCCGTTCTTTAAAAGTCGTTTCGGTACTTTCGTGGGGAAAGTGCTGATCAAATGGTTGAGTATCGATAAGGTAAACAAGGCCCATGCCCATAACTGCCATTTGCGGGGAGCGGAGTTCACAACCGCCTTGCTGAATGACCCGTTGATCGATATCAAATATAATCTGCGTAATGCCGAGGTACTGGACCATCTGCCCGAGGTGCTTTCGCCACTGTCTCGAACCATCCGATCGATCGATAGACGGGATTATGCTGATCGATATATTCGCTTCACGTCGTCGGATTTTAAAGTGATGGTAAACGGCGTATTGACTAAAATCGGGGCTATGGGAGATAATTTCGTATCTGTCAAGCCTGACTCTAATAATCAGGGAGCTAATCTGAAGAATATAAACGGGGTTCGTATATCCCTGCAACAGCTGAAAGAAGGGCATCCGATGGGTTTTTTCCCTGCCGGGGGAATCTCGATGTATAATAAGAAGACTAAGAAGATACAGGATTTACCTTGGACGCACAGCGTGATTCGTCTGATCCGGAAAGCCAAAGTGCCCGTGTATCCTGTTTATTTCGATTTCCTGAATTCCGGTTTTTTCTATTGGCTGGGTCGGATCAACTGGCGTATCCGTACGTTGCGCATACCGGCCGAGGCCTTTAACAAGCGCGGGCGTACAGTCGACGTTTACATCGGCGAGCCTGTTTCTTCAGAAGAAATCCAAAATATTGTCGATGACAAAGATCTGGCTGAGTTTTTATATCAACGGACGTACGCAGCTAAAAAATAACAAACCTGTATAGAAACTGCCTTCAGATTCGGTTAATTGGATTAAGATTTGTAATTTTGGCAGATAAAACTGAAATAATTACAGATAGTAGAAGAAATATGATAAAGGTTGATGTGCAGCAGATAAAACAGCGTTTTGGAATTATTGGCAATAATGCCGGGCTGAACCGGGCTATTGATGTTGCTTTACAGGTCGCTCCAACAGATTTGTCTGTGCTGATTACCGGTGAAAGTGGTGTCGGTAAAGAAACTTTTCCTCAGATTATACATCAGAACAGCCCGCGTAAACATGGACAATATATAGCAGTGAACTGTGGCGCCATTCCCGAAGGCACGATCGACTCGGAATTGTTTGGACATGAAAAAGGCTCTTTTACGGGAGCGTTGTCCGACCGTAAAGGCTATTTCGAGGTGGCGGATGGCGGGACGATCTTCCTGGATGAGGTGGGAGAGTTACCCACTCCTACACAGGCACGTTTGTTGCGTGTCTTGGAGACGGGAGAGTTTATCCGTGTCGGTTCATCCAAAGTCCAAAAGACAAATGTCCGTATTGTGGCGGCGACGAATGTCAATCTGACGCAGGCCGTAGCAGAAGGAAAATTCCGTGAAGATTTGTTTTACCGTCGGAGTACGGTGCCTATTCAGGTTCCTCCCCTGCGCGAGCGTGGTGAGGACATCATCTTGCTTTTCCGGAAATTTGCCAGCGATTGTGCGGAGAAATACCGGATGCGCCGATCCGTTTGGATGAGGAAGCCCGCCAGTTGATGCTTTCCTATCGTTGGCCGGGGAATGTCAGGGAACTGAAAAACATAACGGAACGTATTTCTGTTATCGAGGAAAACCGGGATATCACCGCTTCCGTGCTTCGTCTGTATTTACCTGATCTGAATATCGAGAAATATCCGGTCCTTGTCAAGCAGGATTCCGACCAGAAGATATTCAACAGTGAACGAGAGATTCTGTATCAAGTGCTGTTCGACATGAAGAAAGATGTCAACGAACTTAAGAAGTTGGTACACGACATTATGGGAGGCAAGATGCCGATCGAGGTGCCGGAAGAACCGGCGACTTATCCCCATCCGATCCATACCGTTCATCCGGTTCCTTCCATCCAGGAAGCAGAAGCAGTGGAAGAGGAGGAGAGTCTGTCATTGGAAGAAGTCGAGAAAGAGATGATCCGAAAGGCGTTGGAGAAACATAACGGTCGTCGTAAGAATGCCGCTGCCGATCTGAAGATATCGGAACGGACACTTTACAGAAAAATAAAAGAATATAATCTGGAATAAAAGATGTTGAAGAATAATAAGATATGGCTTTTCTGCTTAATCGGCCTGATGGTGACGGCTTGTTCGATCTCCTATAAGTTTAATGGTGCTTCTATCGATTATACGAAGGTCAAGACGATTACGATCAAAGATTTCCCGAACCAGGCTCCGTTAGTCTATCCACCCCTTTCTCAAAAATTCACGGAAGCACTGAAGGATATTTATATCCGCCAGACCCGTTTGCAGTTAGTGGGTAGCAACGGTGACTTGGACTTGGAAGGTGAAATTACCGGCTATGACCTGACCCCTATGGCTGTAAAAGAAGATGCTTATGCCTCACAGACCAAGTTGACAATTACGGTTCGGGTTCGTTATGCCAACCGGGTAAATCCGGATGAGGATTTCGAGCAGAGTTTCTCGGCATACCGTGAATTCGATGCGACTCAGATGTTGCAACAGGTACAGGACCAGTTATCGGAGGAGATATTGACGAGCTTGTCGATCAATTTATAATGCAACGGTTGCAACTGGTAAAAATGAAAGCTGCTGATCTATATCGACTGATGGAGAACCCGGCCCTGCTGACTGAGGAGACACTTCCGCAGTTAAAGCAGATTGTCGATGAATTTCCGTATTTCCAGATTGCCCGGATGCTTTACCTGAAGAACTTGGCAGTCTTGAACGATATACGTTTTAGCGTAGAATTGAAGAAGATGTCAATCTATGTCCCTGACCGCAGGAAGTTGTTTACCCTGATAGAAGGTGAACGGTTCGGTTTGCAGTTACAGTCTGCGAAAGAGGAAAATCCAGCCCATGAAGATGCTTTTTCACTGATCGATGCTTTTCTCTCCAATCGTGAGGAAGAAGAGCCGAAGGCGGATGCGTCTCTTCTGTTCCAACCGTCCGTTTCGTCAGATTACATCTATTGGTCACTGACGAAGGAAAACGGGCAAGTAGAGGAAAAAGAAGAGGAAGTCCGTTTGCAACATCACGATCTGATCGATTCTTTTATAAAAAATGAAGAGCAGCGTACTCCTGGTAGTGGTCTGAACCTGGATATGGAGACAACCGGAGCACCAGTTCCCGGAAATCTGGCGGAGTTGGAGGAGAGCCAGCATAAATCGCTGGATGATTCTTATTTTACAGAAACATTAGCTCATATTTATGTAAAGCAGAAGCGATATGAGAAAGCATTGCAAATAATTAAAAACTTAAACTTGAAATATCCAGAAAAAAATGTTTACTTTGCAGACCAAATCAGATTTCTGGAAAAGTTGATTATTAACACTAAAAAATAAAACAAAGATGTACGTATTTATTTCTATCTTAATCCTGATCGCATCTATACTATTGATCTTGATTGTATTGATTCAGAACTCAAAAGGTGGAGGTCTGGCTTCAGGATTCTCTTCTTCCAACCAAATTATGGGGGTACGCAAAACCACAGATTTTCTTGAAAAAGCAACTTGGACTCTTGCCGGTACTGTTGTTGTTTTAAGTATTGTGATTACTGCTTTTATTCCGAGAGCTCAGCACACGAATCAGTCTGAAATCAAAGAACAGATAAATAATGCTGTAACAATTGATCCGAATACGGTTGCTCCTGACTTTGGCACTGCCCAGCAGCCTGCAACAGCTCCTGTTTCTTCTGAAGAAGAAGCTCCGGCTAACTAATCGGAAACGGATTTTCGATATAATGGAGAGGCGTCCTGCAACAAGGATGTCTCTTTTTTTGTTTTATTTGATAGGATTATCGATAAGTGGATAGAAATAATTTATCATGGGTGATACATATTTCTTGCTATCTTTGATGTAGTCTGAAGGTATTTAATTGACAACAAATAGATTAAAAGAAACTCGCATGAGAATGGGCAACGGATAAGAAATTAGTAAAGTGCTTTGATACACTATATTTCTCATGCTGTCAAACAACTCAAATATCTATTCGCAAAGATAATGAAAAAATCAGAAACTGCACAATAAAGCTTTTATTCTATTCTATGAATTGTTAAAACTTGGCAGGACTTCATAGTAAAATTCTGCCAAGCTATATTTATGTACTTGTTTCTTTAATTTGTTAGTGAAGTGACTTTCCATCCTTGAATGCTTTACCGACAATCTCTCCAAGTACACGATAAGAACGCGATACTGAATCGAATGAAATCGGTTGCAATTTCCCAAAATCCACCTTGCCTTGTGTATCCAATATAGAATCGTCAGCTTGTACGTTGACGACCTCACCTACAATGTGCATTTCTCCCAATGCTTCCTGCATTTCAACAACTTTACACTCAAGCGTCAGAGGATATTCATCGATGATAGGCGCATCGACAAATTCGCTACGGATAATGTGAACTCCGGCTTTCTCGATTTTATTCACCTTGCACCCCGATACAAGACCAAAGTAGTCAGACAACACCAGTGTATCAACAGTGGCGATACTCAACGTGAATGCCTTTGTGTGCTTCAGGTTTTCGGTGGTTTTATGATTCAGCGAGAGGTTCAATGCAACATGATGATAACCGCATTGACCGCCCCATGCTACATTCATGGCATTGGGCGTACCTTGTTCGTCATAAGTTGCCACAATCAGTACGGGCAACGGAGCGATTACGGGTATATTTCCTAAATTCTTTTTCATCGCATTACCTCCATCCCATAAACATACGAGCCGTTTCTGCATCGTGATGATCGAAAAAAAGACTTTTGCCCATATTGAGCGTGGCGATGGCAGTCATATCCTCGTCGGAGAGCGAAAGGTCAAAAATGTCGATATTTTGCTGCATCCGCTCAATATGTGTCGATTTGGGGATGATGATTACACCACGCTGAATAAGCCAACGTAAGGCTACTTGTGCCACGCTTTTACCGTACTTGTGTCCTATTCCGGCAAGTAACGGATTCGTGAAAAAACTGTTCCGCCCTTCGGCAAACGGAGCCCATGACATGATATGTGTACCGAACTCCTCCATGATTTTCTGCGCTTCAATCTGCTGGTCGAAGACATGTGTCTCGACTTGATTGACTGCCGGAACAATCTCCATATTGCTGGCAATGTCAATGAAGTGGTCGGGATAGAAATTGCTTACCCCGATAGCACGGAGTTTACCTTCCTTATATGCTTCCTCCACGCCCGGTATGCACCGTAACGGTCGCAGAAGCTGGTGCAGAAGCATCAGGTCGATGTAATCCGTCTGCAATTTACGCAGGCTCTCGTCTATGGAAGCCTTCGCTTTTTCGTAGCCATAGTTGGAAATCCACACTTTCGAGACAAGAAAAATCTCTTTGCGGTCGATACCGCTTTTTTTGCACGGCATTTCCTACACCCTCTTCGTTGTGATAGCTTGCGCCGTGTCGATCATCCGATAGCCGACTTTCAGGCATCATTACGCAGCGTTCGCATTCGGCAGGCGAAACCTGATAGACGCCGTAGCCATCTGGGGCATTTCGACACCGTTGTTTAATGTTACTTTATTCATTGAAATATCCATTTTTTAAATTCTTCTGATTTTAGCAGGCAGACGAAGCCCTTTTCTGATTTTCAAAGCAGGATAACCTTTCTTTAGCGTGGCATCGGCTTCCGACATAGGGCTTTCGTAAGATGTGCAGAAAGGAAATATCACCTTGCCTTTCAGTTGTTCACCGTAATTGTCGAGAAAAGTACGGATCACAGCTGGTTCTTCGTGCCACCAAATGGGAAAACCGACAAATACCGTATCAACCTTTGCGAAGTCGATGTCGATCGGTTTAATAGCCGGTCGAAGCGACTGATCAAGGTGTTCCTGCGTACAACGGGACTGTTCGTTTGTCCAATTGACATCTTCCGACGAATAGGGCTGTTCCGGCAAGAGCCTTATCATTCTGGCTCCGGTCACTTCTGCAACCTGCTTGGCGGCAAGTTCAGTGTTGCCGGAATGTGTAAAATATACGATTACTGATTTCATGTTATCATCAGTTTTTGTTTGAGCTTGTAACACACTGCTGCATGACATAGTTATAACTGCTGTCATTGCAAAGATATATTTAAGTATGCGCATAACTGTCTGATTATAGATTATTTAATTATTCCAATCTCATTAAGCCATAATGAGATGTTCTGTTCGTTGATTCTTCGCTTGTCAACTTCTCCTGTCAAGTGGTCGGCATCGGGAGTGAGTTCAACGATACGCGCCAGCGTTTCGTCACGGTAGGTAGAAGCGTAGGTGCAGAACGGAACAACAGTCTTTCCCTCGAATCATAGCTTTCGGCAAAGGTACAAATAATCATCGGAGTCGTCCACCACCATACGGGGCAACCGATGAACACAGTATCATATTGTTCCCAGTTCTCCACTTCATCGGCGATGGCGGGACGGGCGTTATTATTCTTTTCTTCCTGAGCCACCTCCGTGCATTCGGTGTAGTCGGTAGGATAAGGTACTGCTGGCTCAATGCGGAAGATGTCTGCTCCTGTCTGACGAACGATTTCCTGTGCCATACGTTGGGTTGTGCCGCCCCAACTGAAATAGGCAACCAGAATCTTGCTGTCGCCGTTCGGAGTATCGGGATTATCGCCCGGTTCTTCAGGATTTTCCGGCTCGTCGGGATTTTCGGGAGTGTCGTTCTCCCCATCATCGGGCGTTTCAGGAGTTTCGATTCCCGCGTTTCGGGTTCATGGTCTTCATCGGGTGAACAAGCGCCGAACATCACGACAGCCGTAGCCATCATCAGATAAATCAAATACTTTTTCATACTTACATTATTTAATTGTTGATTGTTTACACGTCAATCCGAGTGCAAAGTTAGATACGTCCGTTCATACCGATGGAACAAAAAATACGGCTCGAATTACCATTTTTCAGAAAATGATTTTGAACCTTAATCGCTTCGGTATCGGATGGATGCAAAAACCGAAATAAGTGTAGTTTCAACCGAATTTCTTGTAAAGCCTACCCCATAGCTTCTCTCTACCTTTGCAATGTCGAAATAAACTGCAAGCCGAGTGCAGAGGCTCAAACTTGTTTGAAGACTATGCCGAGCACAGCGTTTATTGTACGCGAAGCGTAAACAAAGACAATGTACTATATAAAACAGATAATGAAATGAAAAAGAAAATCTTTACCGGACTCGTGGTGCTGGCTTCAATGATATGTAGCACCTCTTTCGCGCAGGATATTTATAAGACTGCCGCAGGCGTACCGATGGTACAACTGAATAATGGAATCCTGATGCCGCAATTCGGACTGGGGACGTTCCTCCAGCCCTCCGACGAAGTGTGCGAACAATCGTGTCTGACGGCATTGAAGGCCGGTTACCGTCACATTGACACCGCCCATGCCTATAACGACGAAGCGGGCGTAGGACGTGCCGTGAAAGCGAGCGGCATTCCGCGTGAGGAATATGGATTACCAGCAAGCTCTGGCCGACTGAATACGGTGAAGGTAAGACGCTGAAAGCCATTGACGAGATGCTGGAACGTATGCAGTTGGATACATCGACCTGCTCTATGTACACCAGCCTGTTGGTGACTTCGTCGGCGCATGGAGAGATATGGAAAAAGCTGTGGCAATGGGCAAAGTGCGGGCATTAGGCATCAGCAATTTCGATGCGAGTGACGAGGTGTTCAATAAGATTATGACCGAATCGCGTGTAAAACCTGCCGTGCTTCAAATCGAATGTCACCCTTATGCACAACGGCTGGCCATGCGCGAGAAGGTAAAACCTTACGGCATCCACGTCACCTGCTGGTTCCCGTTGGGCGGTGCGATGAGCAACGGCGCACTGTTCAAAGATCCGGCCATCATCGCCATTGCCGAAGCGCACGGCAAGACACCGGCGCAAGTCATTCTCCGTTGGCATATGCAAGAGGGATTTTCCGCCATCCCCGGCGCATCGAATCCCGATTACATCAAGGAAAATATACAGATTTTCGACTTCGAGCTGACCGATGAGGAGATGGCGCAGATGCGTTCGCTTAACAAAGAGGAGCGTTTCTTCAATATGTCGCTCGAAGAAAAAGAACGGGCTTATCTTGGCAATATGCAAATTCCTGTAAATAAATAAGCAATATGGAATACAGAATATTAGGATTAAGTGGATTGCGAGTCTCCGCAGTGGCTTGGGGTGCATGGGTATGAGCCACGCCTACGGTGCGCCTGCCGACAGACGCGAAATGACGGAACTTCTCGGTGATGCCGTGGATATGGGCTATACTTTTTTCGACACCGCAGAAATCTATGGTACTGCCGACCGTCCGCATGATAACGAGGAGCTGTTGGGGAAAGCCCTGCGTCCCTACCGTGACCATATCGTCATTGCCACGAAATTCGGCTTGACCTTTGACACACCCGAAGCGCAGGCCCTCACTCCCTGATACCCGATGCACGCCCCGGAACCATCCGTCATTCGGTGGAAGAATCGCTTCGCCGTCTGCGAACCGACCGCATCGACCTTTATTATCAGCACCGCATCGATCCGAATATCGAACCGGAAGCGGTAGCGGAGGTCATGGCAGATCTTATCCGAGAGGGTAAAATCCTGCATTGGGGTATCTCGGAAACGACGGAAGAGTACCTGCGCCGTGCCCACCGTGTCTGCCCGGTAACGGCCATACAAAACCGTTTCTCGATGATGGCACGCTGGCACGAGCCGCTACTGCCCGTTGTCGAAGAACTCGGCATCGGTTTCGTGGCACATTCGCCGCTTGCCAACGGCCTGCTGACCAACCGTTACACGGCCGATACGACGTTTGACCCATCTACCGACTACCGCGCCTCGATGCCTCAATACCGTCCGGAAAGTTTCGAGAAAAACCGTGCGCTGTTCTCCCTGCTTGAGCAACTGGCAGACGGGCATCGGGCTACCGCCTCGCAAATCTCGCTGGCGTGGATGATGAACAAACGCCCTGCCATCATCCCCATTCCCGGAACACGCCACTTGTGCCGGCTGAAAGAGAACATAGGTGCGGTGGACATCCACCTGACTGACGAGGAGGTAAAGGCGATTGACACAGCTCTCGATGCAATGGAGATGAGCGAAGTATTCGGAGGATCACCTATAAAGAAGTAGCGTATGAAACCGAAAATAATATGCCACATCATGAGCTCCGTCGATGGACGACTGATCGACGGGCGCTGGACTGCTCCCTACGAAGCGGAGTACGGCGATCTTTTGAAAGTCTATGCCTCCATCGGTCGTGAACTGAATACGGATGCGTGGATGTTCGGGAAAAATACAATCCGCGCCATATTTACTTACCGATTCGGTATTGCAGGGCATACCATATCATCCGATGAGCCTGCCGTATTCATCGGCGAACGCCATTCGAAACGCATGTTTATCGTTGCCGACCCGGAAGGCGACATCTATTTTACTTCCCCAACTTTGAGAGGGGACAATATGCTAGTCATCGTGGGACGGAATGTAACAGAGGAGTACCTTGCCCATCTGCGTGAAATACACATTTCATATCTTATCGTCAGCGATGCGACCAATCTTCGGGAAGGACTTGAGGCTGTCGGTCGTGAGTTCGGCATCCGTCGCGTATCGGTACAAGGTGGCGGTATTCTCAATGGCGCACTGCTTGTCGAAAGGTTGATAGACGAATTGAGTCTGGTTGTCTATCCCGGTATTGACGGGCTTTCGGGTATTCCCTCCATCTTCGAGTACATGGGTGGCGCAGCTGAATATCCAGCCCAAGGACAACGCCTCCAACTGCTTTCCGTTTCGCAGTGTGAGCACGGCGTGATGTGGATGCGATATAAATTTCATAAAGATCACCGCAAATGAAAAAGATGATGTTACAAACCATATTGCTTTGCTGTCTGTGCATGGCCTCCTGCTCGGACATCGAAGAAAATAGACCGCTTCTGCCACCGGACACGGAGCAGGAAGACCCGGAAACTCCCGACCGTCCGCAGGACTATACCGAACTGATAAGCAAGACCAATCCAGTTCCTGCCGTTTACGAGCAGGAAGCGGAACAGCGTGGCGAAGTCGTGCGTATCGACTACGACACTTACGATTATGCCGAAGGACGGGCGTAGCACGTACCAATACGGCATACGTCTATCTGCCTTACGGCTACGATGAAAATACCAACCAACACTACAATGTGCTGTATTTCGTCCACGGGCATTACGGCACGGCATCGACAACATTTGAAGCGGAGAACGGTCTGGTGCGTAAGTTGCTCGACCACATGACGGAAAATGGAGACATGGCTCCCACCATCGTCGTGTCGCCCAGCTACAACTACGGTAATCCGACACCGAACTATGTCGATGCCGATCCGTATTGCGAAGCTCTGCCACAAGAACTTATAAACGACCTTATCCCCATAGTGGAAAGCCGTTACCGCACATACGCCGAAAGTACGGACGCCGCAGGTTTAGAATCCTCGCGCGAGCATCGTGCCATAGGCGGCTTCTCGATGGGGGCTGTAACGACGTGGTACGCGTTAGAGCATACGCTGGACTATTTCAAATTCTTCATGCCCGTCAGTGCCGATTGCTGGTCGCTGGGAGCATTTGCAGGTATGAATCGGCCCGACGGAAACGGCATAGTACCTTGCTGGTGTCATTTCGCCAATCTCCACATGCGGTACGGGCTTTTATATCTGGGCGGCAAGCGGGACGGACGATTCGGCTATCGTGAAACATTGGTACAGGTCGAGGCAATGGCACGGCTTACGGATGTATTTCCGCTCTCCAACCTCACCTTTCACGAAAAAGACGGCGCGCGGCATGAGTTTCGACCTATGGCGGAATATCTCTATAATGCACTGCCATTCTTTTTCCCGAACGAACAAGACGGAAATATGAATACTTACGGACATCTGACTGTTTCAAATACAGTGAAGGATGTGGTTGAGCATGAGGCGTTTGCCGGATTCGGACAGTTCATCCTGCCTGCCGAACGGAGGTATGATGATGATATGCCGCTTGCGAATGTAGCGAGTCTGCTTCCTTACCACAATTATGTTGACGGGCGAGCGAGCCGTGGAAACCATCAACACGATGATTGACTATGTGAATGAAGCAACCGCCTTTTTTACGACATCTATTCCGAAGCGGACAAGCAGGCGGATTCACGCAAGAACAATACAGGACTGTTCTTTTTCGTGGAGAGCCGGGCAAACCGTTCGCCATCGTCTGTCCCGGTGGTGGATTTTCATACGTCGGGGCTATCCACGAGGGATTTCCGCTTGCTATAGCATTGAGTGAAATGGGTTACAATGCCTTTTCCATACAATACCGGACAGGGGGTGCACAAGTAGCGTGCGAAGACCTTGCACAAGCCATTGATTTCATCATGCGCAATGCGGAAGAATTGCAGGTATCGACCGAAGATTACTCGTTATGGGGCGGCTCTGCCGGAGCAAGAATGGCTGCCTATCTCGGCTCTTACTCCACGCAAGGATTCATCAATGCGACGCACGATCGTTCGGCAGCCGTCATCATGGGATATACTGGACATTCGGAATATACACAGAACGATCCGCCTACCTACGTGATAATCGGTGAGGACGATGCCATCGCCAGCTGCGACTATGCGCCGACGGGTGGAGAATCTTCAGGCGTTGGGAATAGATGCCGAATTTCATTTGCTTCCCGATTTGCGCCACGGCTTCGGATTGGGAATCGGAACGACCGCCGAAGGCTGGGAAAAGGATGCCGTCAGGTTTTGGGAGAAATACATTTCCCGTAAAAATGGTACTTCTTACCGTAAATAACATAAGGACAATGCCTTGTCTTTACGGTATTTTTGCAATAAAATATTGAGAAACAATGAAAAAAACAATTACGACCGTATTGTGTGCGACAATGGCTGTATGCAATACATTAAATGCACAAGAGAATATGGAAATGAAAGAGAAAATGCCGTTCGCTTATGTGGACGCTAAAACAATCAAAAGTCACAATGACAATCCGTTCGGGTTGGTCTATGCCGACGCTATCGCGGAAAACAAAGAGGGAGCGGTAAACATTCATCCCATTGCTTACGACTTGAACGGACTGAAAATCTCTGCCAACGTCTATACTCCGGCAGGATATGATACGACGAAAAACTATCCGGCTCTTGTAGTCGCCCACCCGAACGGAGGGGTGAAGGAGCAGGTCGCCGGGTTGTATAGCCAGCGTATGGCCGGGGCGGGCTATATCTGCCTCGCCTTCGATGCAGCCTATCAAGGAGCCAGCGAGGGAGAGCCGCGCAACACGGACAAACCCGCTTATCGTATAGAGGACATCCGCCGTGCCGCCGATATTCTGGCGCAGTATCCGGGTGTGGATGCAAATCGCATCGGTATTCTCGGCATCTGTGGCGGAGGCGGTTATACGCTGAAAGCAGCACAGACCGACAAACGCTTCAAGGCGGTGGCCACATTGAGCATGTTCAACACGGGACTTGTGCGCCGCAACGGTTTCCTCGATTCGCAAATCAATGATGTGCAGCAACGCCTTGCCGATGCCTGTGCCGCCCGCCAGCGTGAAGCCGAGGCGCAGAGCCGGAATATGTGGGCGACATGAGCGGCGTAACGCCGGAACAGGCTGCCAAATTATCTTTCGACCTTTACCGCGACGGCTACGGATATTATCTCCAAAGCCACGCACATCCCAACTCCACCTTCCGCTACACCAAGAGCAGCCTTGTGGAACTTATGGCTTTCGACGCGAGCGAGGGTATGTATCTTATCAATCAACCGTTGCTGATGATTGCAGGAAGCATTGCCGACACGTTCTATATGACCGAACAGTGTTACAGCAAAGCGACAGGAACGCAGAACAAGGAACTGTTCCTTATCCCCGGTGCGACACACATCAAGACTTACTATGTACCGGAATACGTGGAACAAGCGACGAGCAAGCTGACGGAATTTTTCGGGAAGAACCTTTAACCTGTGGCTTCATAATGAAAAAAGCAATTATCTATATGGTCATAAGCCTCCTTGCGGGGCTTTGACTCTTGCGGCGACAAGCAAGCCGGAAAAGCGCGGAGCATACCACATCAACTTTTCGGAAACGACAACCGTACAGAAAGAGAACAAATACGTGTTGATTATCTCCGGAAGCCCCCGCAAGGGAGGCAATACCGATTTACTTTGCGACGCCTTCGCCCGTGGTGCGGAAGAGGTTGGCGGACGGGTGGAGAAAATCTTTCTCGCAGACTATCGTATCGACTATTTCTCCGAAGCGGACGAGCAGCGCGTGGGCAATCGCGCCAATGAAGCAGAAGACGACGTACCGATGCTGGTCGAT
>ENA-OQCK01000661-OQCK01000661.1-human-gut-metagenome-genome-assembly--contig:-NODE-661-length-16606-cov-21.531464_pt1 | contig 16606 bp, 10 predicted proteins | sample MGYA00242498_ERZ504578 | MGnify/ENA primary metagenome ERZ504578 (study PRJEB26092, sample SAMD00036229) | human gut metagenome | host: Homo sapiens | study: EMG produced TPA metagenomics assembly of...
TTGACAATGAAAACACCGACTTAAAAGCTGATGGCTCCGACTTTGTAACCGTAGTAGCCGCCATAGCCGATAAAAACGGGAATATCAAACGTCTGAACAACTATTATGTGAAATTCCATGTAGAAGGAGAAGGACGTATTTTAGGCGGAGCGAATATACTGGCCAATCCGGCTCCGGTAAAATGGGGGACAGCCCCCGTGCTGATACAATCCACCTTAAAGCCGGGTAAAATCAAAATCACTGCCAGCGTATTGTTCGAAGGCTCGCAAATGCCTGCCAGCGCAGTGTTGGAATTAGAAAGCAAGCCGCAGCTCATCCTCTCATCTATACCGAAAGTGAAGCTGCGCTGATTCCCATGAGCAGCGACTCACCTTTTGGACAATCAGCCGCCAAATCGGCTTCCGAACTGGAACAGGAACGTCTGCTGAAAGAACGGAATGCACAAAGGCTGAAAGAGGTGGAAAAACAACAAGCCGACTTCGGTGAAAAGAAATAATCATCGCCATCCTGACAGGATGGACGGAAAGTGTTCGCTTCCCGTCCATCCACTTCTTTACATTTCACCTCAAATTTCCCCTTATTCCCCTAATTTATCGAAAAAAAAACAGCTTTCGCCGAATAGATTAGAAAAATCGACCGAGAACATTTACCTTTGCTATCTAAAATTAAATAATAAATACCATTCAAGTTTTAATCATAAAACAGCAAAACGAAAACGATGATGAAAAAGACAACAACTATTCTCTGTTTGGGCATCGCTCTATGCATGTTGGGGTGTAGCGATGACGATGATCAAGTTACGACAACCTCCACCGTTCCTTTTTCTCTCACAGCATCACTGTCCCCCCGTTCTTCAGATGCAGAGGATACAGGCATCCTGCAAGGCAACTGGAACGCCAACAGCCAACTGGCCGTAATGAAAACCGGTTCCAGCGGTGTTCCCAAAACGATTCTCACAAGAGAAACTGACTCTTCTGATACCTTTACGGGCGATCTTTCGACACTAGTAAAGAATGAGAATGAAATTGCCGTATTCTACCCGGCGGCAGCCATCACCGCGACCAGCAGCGACACTCTGACTCAAACCCTCAACCTGAGCGGACAAGACGGAACACTGGCAGGTATAACAAATTATGATTACTCGTGGGCACTGTGTAAAGCCAGCATGAACGAAACTACAGGCTCTTCCGCCTGCGAAATGACTAGCTTGGTCACCATCGGTAAATTCCAGTTCACCGCCAACGGTGACAGTCCTTTGAACAACATCACAAGAATTACCGTAACCGCCACTGCCGGAAACCTCTACTCGAGTGCCGTTATGAAACTAAAAGACGGAGAGTTTAGCAGTACCCAAACAGGAAATATCACTATTAAAAACAAAACCGGTATTTCCGGAACCACTTACATCTCCTTCTTCCCTTCCGAAGCACAATTGCATTTCACCCTTGTTACCACCACCGGTGAAGTGTATGAGACAGCTACTTCGACAACCATCAAATTGGAGAAAGGCAAAGTATACGAAGCGCCGACACTCACTTGCACTCTTTTACCTTCTGCCAAGGTAGGCGATTATTACTATAGCGACGCTACCTTCTCCAGCGAGAGGAATGAGAATAAAACCTGCATCGGTATTGTCTATGCCCTGGATGATGCGGACGGCAATCTCTCGCCCACCCTGTCCACTTCTCCATTCGGACGCATCGTGGCATTAAGCGACAACCAGTCCAGTACCAAATGGATCAGCAAAGCAGAAGATATAGAAGGCATCGAAAACTATACTACCGCTGACGGTACATTGACAAGCGGTGTTCTCCCTTATTATGACGGAACCGCCGATTCTTTCTTCTCCGATAAGGACGAGGAACGCATCAAGGGAGCAACCATCCATGTTGAAACCGGACAACCTGCCACCTGGGTGTCAGAAGGAGCCATCAGCGACTTCAACGGAAAGGCTCACACCGCCTATCTTGGTAAAAGTTCTTCCAGTTACCCGGCAGGAGGTTACTGCTACCAATACAGTACCAGCGGCAAATCGGCAGGTGAATGGTATTTACCGTCGGCAGGCGAGTTGACTTTGTTGTGGGAACTTCAAAAAACCGGAGTCATTTGCAAAGACAAACAAGATTGTTTCAATGATTTCACACGCAAGGGGTACTGGTCTTCTTCCGAACACTCGGCAGAATCCGCCTGGTATCTGAATTTCGTTAGTGGTGCGATAGTTGCCAACAGCAAAGCCAGCAATTACGCCACGCGCCCTGTCGCACAGTTCTAAAGTTCCAATGGAGGTAGCAGCCCCATTGGTTATAAACGATTGACAAATTGATTGTAAAGCCCGGTCCGCTTACCACAAAATGGACCGGGCTTCTTTTTTTCATATTTTTCACTCTTTCCTTTGTCAACCCGGAGATTTTCCGATCTTTGCAGCACACCAATTCTTACGCCTATGAAAATACGATCCACCCATGAATTGCATCAAATTGGGTAAATTGATGCTGGGAGTTGATATAAAGCATTTCCAAGTCAGGGCATTGGCTGACATCAACGGATTACAAACCCGAAACCTCCATCACTGCCAGGTATTTCAACCAAAAACAGCCCGAAAAATCTAAAGACCATATATGACAAAAGACAGAGAATCCTCACGAACTCCCTGCCCTTTTGCTATGTTAAAAATATTATCCCAAAAAACGAATACTTTTACTTCTGAATATTTATTGACCCAACCTTATGAAAAAAATTATTTTTCAGCATGTCCGCCTGCCGTAGTGGGCCAATTTATATTCTGATATATATTGCTATTGTTTATATCGCGGTCAGCAGAAGCTGTACGTATATCACTGATTCCTATCGGATACAAATAATATGCCTCATGCCAGTTATAACCATCACGCAGTTCGTTGGAACTCTCCAAATTACGGCTGTAAGGACGTAGATACTTGCCTTGCTCTTTACCAGAGACAACTGCATCCGATGTCCCGTCCGCCTTGATATCAGCATCATACAACAGATAAAGATTATCCCAAAAATTCACTCCTTCAGGAATCCACTTTGCAGTTATCATACGGTCAAAGGAGCGCCAACGAATCAAATCGGCAAAACGTTGTCCTTCACTGAAAAGCTCGTTCATACGTTCGCGACGAATATTATACAAGGTCACATCCACCATGGAAGTCCCTGAATACACCCCGAAATCCTTTTCTTTGGAAAGATCGGTAGCAGCAATTGTAGCGTCAATATCAGTGCTCACCCCGGCACGTTCACGCAATTGCATCCAATACTTTCTGGCATCAGCATCCAGTGTTCCATTCTTTTCATAACAAGCTTCCATATAGTTCAATAATGCCTCAGCTGTACGGAAAACAGGGCATGCGTTAGTACAGCGCAACTCATCATTCGGAGTCTGGGTATAATCATACGTATAATACTTACGTGGCTGATACCCTGTGATACAACGTATTTCTTGATTTGAATTATCGATACCGGGTTTCTTGAATGGCTGACTGTACTGAGGCGCACTAGGATCAGAATCAAGCAGCGTACTCTCACTCCAAACAAAAAGCTGAAGACGTTCGTCGCGACCGGCTTTCACATTATCAATGCTGACATCACCCTGATAGTCATTGCTGGCATAAATGGGTAATCCATTCTTCATCAGAAAAGACTCTGCAAAGGTACGGGTATATCCATCGGCACAACCAGTCTTCACACGATAGGCTGCATCGTGACTGATACTCAGGCTAAAGCTGTACTGTTTCCACAATAAGACTTCGGGGACATTAGCCAGTGAAGGCTGACTATACATTTCAAAATAGTCATTCCAACCTGTGATGACACCCGGTTGAGGTTCTATTACATGATTATTGGTAGTCAGTTGCGCATTATCGGCTACCTGTTTTGCAGCATTCATAGCTTCTGTCAAGAAAAAATCCACTTCACTATCAATACTGAAATTCTTTCCACTGTTATAAGGCATATTGCTCCCGGCCAATTATTATCTCCCGGTACACGTCCGCTTCCTTTATGATACTTTTCAAAAGTGGCTTCAAACAAGGCTACTCTAGATTTAAACAGCAAAGCCGCCTCTCTATTGACACGCTGACCATTGAACTTGCCTCGACTTGCTAAATATGAAATAGCTTTGTCCAAATCTTCCAATATGAAACGTGCCACTTCATTACGCGGAGTACGCTTACTGTTTTCTACAATGACCTCATCATTATCTTCCAAGACCTTGGTAACTATGGGTAAATCACCATAATAGGCCAACATTCGGAAATAACACAATGCACGGAAGAAGTAACCCTCTCCGATATAGTTCTTAATCAGTTCCGCATCGCCGGTAATCGTTCCATTCTCATAACCGGTAACTGCCTTATCTAAAAAATAATTGTAAACGCGTACCCCTCCATAGTATCCCTGAAGGGCTTTTCCCGAAGAAACTTCCCAATGGTCATCGGCAAAAAGAGTCGTATTACCGTTCAACCCAGCCAACATGATATCGGTATTACCGTCAGAACGTGCCATACCATCACTATAACTCTGCGTATGATACATCTCTCCGCTATAGGGAGCAACCAAATAGGAACTATAATAATTATTCAAGTAAGTAGCCAGCTGATCGGCTGATGTATAGAATGACTCCGGTGTGATTTGGCTTACAGGATCAAGGTCGAGCAGATCGTTACACGAGGTGGTACTCATAGCAGCACCCAACAAAAGACATAATCCGATGTGTTTTGTATTTATTTTCATAATATTCTTCTTTTTATTAGTTAAAAGCTAAGATTTACACCCACAGAAACAGTACGTTGCAACGGATAAGTTTTACCACTGCCCCATCCTTCGTCACCATATCCTCCGAAAGCTTCGGGATCAAATATATCGGACAGACTAGTGATAGTGAATAAATTATCGCATGACAGATAAATGCGGCAATTACTGATTCCGGCCGGTGACAACAGAGATTTCGGCAAAGTATACCCCAACTGGATATTCTTGCAACGGAGATAGGCGGCACTTTGCAAATAACGCGTCTGTGTCTGCTGATTTTTCTGAATACCGCCAAAATAAGGTTTCGGATAATATGCACCAGTATTGTTTTCCGTCCAATAGTCCAAATGATCTTCAAAGCAGGCGCTTTGCCACATATTTCCTTGCGCTCCCCAAAAGTATGCATCACCGGCACCGAAGAACCAATCGCGTTTCAACACTCCTTGAAAGAAAATAGAAAAATCAAATCCCTTGTATGCCGCATCTAAGTTCAAACCGATACGATAACGAGGAGTCGCATTACCAATACGTTTCAAATCACCGTGATCGTCCAAAGTATTTGCACCGGAACTGACAATGCCATCTCCATTCAAATCCTTATACATCACATCACCTGCACCCCAGTTGCTTCCCCAGTTGGGCTTATTGGTTGTCAGCCAATTGTCCATTTCTACTTTTGAAGAAGCCAGACCGACACTTTCATACCCCCAAATTTCATTTAAATACTTGCCATTATAATACCCTCCGATACTTTGATTGCTAAACTCCCCATCGTATGGATAGGTCAGAATTTTAGATCGATTATCCGAGAGATTGAACCGAACACCATATTTGAAATCATTAATCTGATCACGCCATCCGATTTCCAATTCCCACCCCGAAGTACGCATATCACAGTTGTTGGTTTTGGGAGCATTAGTACCCAATACAGAACCCAAGATAGGTGCCGGACCAATCATGTCTTTTGTAGTACGACTATACCAATCAAAAGTACCGGTCAGGCGATTATTAAAAGCGCCGAAATCAAAACCGAAATCCCATGTTTCCACCGTTTCCCAAGTCATGGTAGCATTAACGATGCTGGGAAGGGAAGATGTATTTTGTTTTTCGCCATTAATCAGCCAGTTGCTGGATGCAGACTGATGGCCTGCTGCTGATAGAACGGATACCAATCCCAGAAACTGTTATAATTGGAACTAGTGTTACCTAATTGTCCCCAAGAACCACGAAGTTTCAGCGTATTAACTGTTTCACTCAATTTCTCAAAGAACTCCTCACGGGCAATATTCCATCCCAAAGATACCGACGGGAACCATGCCCACCGCTTATCGGCTAGAAAACGTGAAGAACCGTCATAACGAATATTAAACTCCGCCAGATACTTACCGTCATAATCATAATTGAAACGTCCGAAATAACCTGCTGTAGCCCGATTCCAATAACCGTCACCATTCTTCTTGTTACTTTGTGTCTGGCTCAAGAAAGGTTTATCTTCAGTTGTTAAGTCTGTACCGCTTGCCCACATATTGTCTTGATTATAACGTTCATAGTTCAAGCCCAACAAAACTTTTCCATTATGTTTTCCAAAGCTGTGAGAATAATCGGTATAAACATTTACAGCATAATAGTTTTGCTTGTAGCGGTTATCATACACATAAGTCACTGTTCCGTATCCAGAATCACGTAACATCGGCTCATTGGCTACATTATAATTATAAATAGGAATTTTGTTTTGAGTAGTCTTATTATTGGTAAGACGCAGAGCACCTTCAGCATAGATGTTCCATCCTTTCAACGGCGTGAAGGTAAACTTTAACTGTTGGGTGAACTCATCGTTGTTCTCCTTATATATCCCCCCGTCTTCCAATTCATAAATCTCCATTTCTGCCATCCAGTTTCCATTCGGATCGACTACCGGACAAGAAGGCCAGCGGCGTGCAATGTTATGGAAGAACAACCCTGTCAGATATTGAGGCTTCTCATAATCCTTGCGTGTCCATTTTGTTGAGTAATCCAGGCGTGCCCATGAAGCCAGTTCGGCTCCGATTTTACTATTCAACGTATAACGGTCCAGTTCGTCGTGCCCATGAGAAATCAGACCATTCTGTAGCAAGAAACTCCCACTGACCGACCAATTAAACTTCTCAGTTCCCCCACTCAGACTCAGATTATGCTGTGTAGAAGGCACATTCTTTTTATAGAATTCCTCAAACCAATCCGTATTGGCAAAAGCCGAGCCATAGTTGTTCCACTTCCCATTCTCCACATTGGCTGTTGTTCCCCAATATTCCGGCTGGCTAGGGTCTGTGAATTCACCATTCATATACTTCTTGATATTCGCCATCGTTTCATCGCTGAATATATTTGAACCGCCAGCGTTAATATTCGCAGTATTGAAATAAGTGGCAAATTGCAATGAATTAGCCATCTTGGGCACCTGTGTCGCGGTACTGAAACGAATATCGCCGGAGTAATTAACCTTCACCTTACCGGCCTTCCCACTCTTAGTCGTAACCAAGATTACACCAAATGCAGCACGCGAACCATAGATAGAAGCCGAAGCGGCATCTTTCAGAACAGACACACTTTCTACATCATTAGGATTCAAAGAATTCAAATCTCCCTCTATACCATCAATTAAAATCAAAGGACTATCTACAGAACCGTCGCCGATAGAACCTGTACCACGAATATTGATATTCATGCTGGTATTAAGGTCACCCCCACTTGACTGGTAGAAAGATTCAAACCGGGAACCGCCCCTTGTAATGCCTGACTTACGTTGGCAACAGGGCGTGACTCTATCACATCCGAACCGACCATACTTACCGCACCCGTCACATTCACTTTTTTCTGCGTTCCATATCCCACTACCACCACTTCATCCAAGACTTTTGTATCATCACTCAAAATAATATTCAATGGCACTCCCGTCCACTTTATTTCCTGCGTCTGATACCCTACGAATGAAATGACAATCGTGCTTCCTTTGGGCACATTAGACAGGGAGAAGTCTCCATCAATCCCTGTAATGGTTCCATTCGTGGAACCTTTTACTACCACAGATGCACCGATAATCGTTTCGCCTGTAGCATCTTTTACAACTCCGGTACAAGTACCATTTTGCTGAGTCACTCTCACGTCTGTTTTTCTTCCTTCTTGATTGGCGTAAACCGTTCCATTACAGACTGTTGACAAGAACAGTAAAACACCCACGGACTTTAGATACTTAATCATATAGTGATTTTTAAAAGTTTTAGAAAAGCAAAAACTCTTAAAGTACCAAGTACCATTAGAACTTATGCTTTTCGATAAAATTTAGATTAACGCTGCAAATATATAAAAAATATTGTAGACGACAATTGAAATACTTATTTTTATTATAATCTTAATGAAATATATAAAATTACCTGTTATAAGATGCTGGGTATATGGAAAATATTTTATATATATGATTTTCAAAAATACACTCTAAATTGGTAGTAATAGTCTTTATACTAGACCTCAAGCACTTATTTTCAATAAGTAATAGTGAATGACGAAGTTCTAATGGAACTTTGCATATATCTCAATAATCTCTAATTATCAAGATATTACATTTTATAAATCCAATGATTATAGAAAAAGGGTAGATACTTCATTTTTATGGACATATAAAGCTTTTATTTTTACCTAAATGGAAGTCTTCGCTGCTATAAACCCGTAAATCACTGAAATTAAGTTTATTCTTAAGAGCAAGAAATAACAAAAAAATAAGAAGAACATAATTAAAACCACACAATAAAAATCGCAACTTAAACCGGAGCATATAAAAACGAAAAAAAACATGGACTCATGGAAATGTATAAAAACATCCATTTAAATCCATGCTATTTTGTAATACAGCCCAGGCAAGTCATTCTTTATCCTTGCCTGCCGGAAGCCTTTCTATCCGAACTCTGCCTGCCTTGCCCTTGCCTGCTTTGAGCCTGTTTCTTCCTACGCCAATAATCACCATTGCCCTTACTGCCCCGGTATGCCTTATTGGCTTTTGCTTTTTCCTTCAGTTCTTCCGTCTTACCGGCCTGCGCTTTCACTCCTTCCACAGTCACCCAAGGATGGTCTTTCACAACCGGAATCTGTAGTCCTATCAGTTTTTGGATATCTTTTAAATAAGGTAATTCTTCCGATTCACAAAAAGAGATGGCTATTCCGTCGTGTCCGGCACGCCCGGTACGGCCGATGCGGTGCACATAAGTTTCCGATATATTGGGCAACTCATAGTTGATAACGTGAGAAAGCTGGTTCACATCAATACCTCTGGCTGCAATATCTGTGGCTATCAACACTCTTGTGGTGTGATCCTTGAAGTTCGTCAACGCCCTTTGGCGTGCGTTCTGCGATTTGTTTCCATGAATAGCTTCCGCCCCGATCTCACTCTTATTCAATATCTTCGCCAATTTATCCGCCCCATGCTTGGTACGGGTGAAAATCAATACAGATTCTATCTCCGGATTCTTCAACAAATGCAGCAGCAAGTCCTTCTTCTCTTTCTTCTCTACGAAATAAACACTTTGCTGAATAGTATCAACAGTAGACGAAACAGGAGTCACCTCTACCTTCTTCGGATTAGTCAGCATGGAATCTGCCAGCTTCTCTATTTCAGAAGGCATGGTAGCCGAGAAAAACAAAGTCTGTCGCCGGGCAGGAATCAGTTTCAATACTTTTTTGATATCGTGTATGAAGCCCATATCGAGCATACGGTCTGCCTCATCCAATACAAAATACTCCAATCCCTTCAATGAAATACAACCTTGCGACTGCAAGTCAAGCAAACGTCCGGGAGTGGCAATCAATACCTGCACGCCTCGTTTCAAAGCATCAACTTGCGCCTTTTGGGGCACTCCGCCGAAAATAACGGCATGTTTCACTCCGGTATATTTAGCATATTGATCAAAGTTCTCGCCTATCTGTATAGCAAGCTCACGCGTCGGGGTGAGTATCAATGCTTTGATACCTTTTTTATGGTCTGATTGATAAAGCCGTTGTATGAGGGGGATAGCAAACGCTGCTGTTTTTCCTGTTCCTGTCTGGGCGCATCCCAGCAAATCTTTACCTTTTAATAATACAGGAATTGCTTGTTCCTGAATGGGGGTCGGCGTTGTATAGCCGGTTTGTTGTAAAGCCTTCAAAATAGGCTCTATAAGATCTAATTCTTTAAATGTCATGTGAAATAATTAAATTAGCCTCACGGCCTGTATATATTTTATGGGAACAAAGGTACAGTAATGATTCTGCCGGAAGTATTTCCGGGCAGACTTTATGGTTATTTAACTAGATAGTTCCTGCTTAACTAATCGGACGGCTGCCCCAAAAGGAAGATATTTCACAATAACCATCCATATTATATCGTAATCAATGTAACTCTACTTACAGAACAAATAAACATTTCCACCAAAGTCCGAAACCACCAACGCATTGCCCGATAAGGCTACCGACCCGAAAACAGGAGCCCCAGTAGCGTGTTTCCATACCACTTTTCCATTCTCTTTATTAATTCCATACACTGTACCGTCCGAAGCAGCTACATAAACGATATCTCCCGCCCATACCGCACTGGTTTCAATGGTAGCGGAAGATTGACGACTATAGGGACAGGTATAAACCAAAGCATCCCCCACCGGACAAGTCCATTTTTCTTCCAATGTTTCACTGTCCAAGGCTATCAGCCCTTTCTGTGCAGAGCCAAAGATAATCTCTTTGTCGGTGAGCAACGGAGTAGAAGTTACATCCACATTATAAGGCAAAGGCTTACGAACTATCACTTTTCCGGTAGCCGCCTCTAATATAAAGAAAGATTTATCCGAAATAAGATACAACAAAGCACCATGCATGGCAGGAGATGCCCCCCGATTACGCAACCCGTTGTCACTGGCCGCCCAAAGTTTCTCACCTGTTTGGGCATCATTGCCATAAAGTGCATTCCACTGTGCGGAACCAATCAGCAAACCATTCCCCAAAGTCAGCGTGCTCGTAGTCCCTTCTCCTTGTCCCCAACCTTCATTTCTCCAGAGTTGTTTGCCCGTCCGGGCTTCAAAAGCACAAAGTCCCTTTCCTGTTCCTGCATAAACCATTCCTTCATCGGCCACCAGTCCGTCGATGAGGGCTGGTAAACCATTTACAGGCAATTGCTTTTCCCAACATAACTTGCCGGTTTCGGTATCAATGGCATACAAAAAACCTTGAGCATCTTGGGCAAACACGATATCACCATCAATGGCAATGGAATTTTTAATGGAATTACGAACAGGGTAACTCCAAAGAGTTGAACCATCCTTCCCGTTCAAAGCATATACATGCCCCGCACCTTTTAAATCTTCATCCACAGAGGCTACAATTATTTTTCCCTTGTGTATCAGTGGGGAAGTCATGTAAAGATTAGCTCCGACATTGTGGTCCATGCCAGTTGCAAAGGCAGATTCAATGGACCGGAAGCGGGGGCGGAATGTTTCGCATTGCCTAACAGATTATCCCAATCAGCAGAAAACAAAGGAGCCACCTTTTCAGTCCGGCAGACAAAATTGCTTTCTGCTTTAGCTATCTCTCCGTTATTAAAACGAGCTGTTACCTGCAAAGTAGTTCTTTGCCCACGTGTTTATCAGACAAAGGAAGCTGCCCGTTCCATGACCAGTCAGTGCTTTGCAGCAATCTCTTGTTTTTCAGCACAGGTTTTCCGTCGGCCAAACAAGTATAGAGCACTTCTTTCACCGGTGACACGGAAGAATACACATTGACAGCTACCGGAAGAACACCCGAAGCCATCACTCCGGCAGGCGAAGCGATACAGATATTCTTGTCCAAATAGGTATAACGGAGCTCGGAAGTGAAATCTCCCTTACTATCTACGTGCATCACACGAAAAGCGGTAGTGGAATGATCTATTCCTCCTTTATCCAATGAGGAAGTACAAACACTGTAAACATCTCCCTGTTTTTTCATATAGTTAATATGCCAATGACCATATACCCACGCTTTCAGGTTATGTTCATTCAAATTAATGCTTCCCGCATTCTTGCTTTTAAAAATAAAAGCATCCTCGTAGGTCAGTAAATCATGATTGAAAACAACAACGGGAGTTCCGGGGCGGATATGCGCCAAATCATTTTTCAACCAACGGCAGACATCATCGGCGGTATAACCGGGAGCATGATCTCCTCCAGGCATCGGAGTGACAATATAGTGCACATTCCCTGCATCAAAAGAATAATATACCGGTCCGTAAATGCTTTCAAAGAGTTCTTCGCCATACTTCCCCTTTACCAAATCATGATTTCCGATGCAATAGAAGACAGGACAGTCCATATTTTCCGTATTCATCAGTTTGATATGAGCCTTCAAGCCTTTTTCATAGCAGATATCCCCGGTATGAATGATAAAAGCCGCCTGTTCATTCCTGGCATAGTCACGCACATTATTCACCCAGTCTTCATGGTTTTCCGTATTAAATATTTCAGTATCAGCAATATGAATGTACTTGTGAGAGCCATCCTTGCGAATCCGTCCACTATAAGGCATCAAGCCGAAATCATAACCGGACTGTTTCTCTTCTATTTTATGATAATGACGATTAAATGTTTTATATCCCGAAGGAGTAGTAATGAAAATAAAACGCTCACGTTCATGACCGGGTAAAGTAAAACTACCGTCGCAGCCGTTTCCACCACATTCAAGCCATCGGAAACCTTGATGCCCGCCCATGTTTTTTCACCTGGGTCAAACACGCCATTCTTGTTTTTATCTACATATACACGACCTGTGTAAGCAGCCATAACGGGCATTGCCGCCAGCATCAGGCATGATAATAAAAAAGTCTTTTTCATGAATATTTATTTTAATCAATTCTTATTTAAGTTCGAATTTCGAGAGGACAAAACCATGATCTGAAGGATAGAAAAAGTCTTCTCCTTTGAAAGTAAAAGTTTTACCCAAGCTATTGTCATAGCACTCAGACGCTATCGCTTGAATGGTTTTCCCCTGATAATAAATGAAATCAATGCGGTCCATACGACATTCGGTTTCCAACGAATCCGCATCTGCCAGTCACGTTACTCCCGGACTGGCCACCGGATCGGGATTCATCTCACGGAAGCTATCTTTAAATCCTGCCTTTTCCATAGCAATGGAAACGGGCCAATCCACCACAGCACCCCCATGATGGTACAGGTTACGGGTCGCTTCCGTCCAATCCAGATGAGAGTGCACATTAAAATCACCTCCCATTATAATTGGGATACTGTCCGTTTCTGCCAGTAAAGGCCGAAGAACAGTCAAAATCCTATGTATTTCCTCATCACGTGTCCCCTCCATCTCCCAAGCCAATATTTCCTCCTCAGATTTATCTGTTGGTGCCAAACGCATATCAGGGAGGTAATGCAACCAAGTATCAAACACCCGGACAGGTTTCCCATTCACATCTATCATCACTCCGCCGAAATTAAAGGTACTTATGCTGTCGGCAAAAGCATATTTCCGGATAATGGGATAGCGGCTATAAATACAAAGATTATCAGAAATGAGATTGTATGAATATCCCAACGAATCGGCTACCATCGGAGCGGCTCCATAAGTTTCAACCATCAAGATCACATCAGCCTCACTTTTTTTCAGAATATCGATAGTTCCCTTACATCCCTTTTCGGGGTAAGTTTTTGAATGACCGCCATGCCATACATTCCATGAAAGAACAGTCAGTGTTTTTTCCGACTCTTTTGAAGGGGTACAAGCTGCCAATGCAAACAAGCAAAAGGCTATCATCCCAATAAGATTTCTTGTTTTCATCATAGGTTAGATTTGTTAATTCCGGACAAAGATACACAATTATTCAAGAGACAACACTATAAAATATACCATAAATAGGGTATTGTCATCATGAACATCTCCCCCTATCTTTGCATTATAACATTAGAATCCACTAAATGAAAAGATTATGGCAAGAATTAAAAAAGAATTGACTGAGCTCATCGGAGGAACTCCTCTGTTGGAGCTGTCACGCCTCAGCCGAAAACACGACGCGAAAGCACAAGTAGTTGCCAAACTGGAATATTTCAATCCCGGCGGAAGTGTAAAAGACCGCATTGCCCTGGCAATGATAGAGGATGCGGAAACAAAAGGCATCTTGAAACCCGGAGCCGTTATCATTGAACCAACCAGCGGCAACACCGGCGTAGGATTGGCATGGGTTGCCAGTGTGAAAGGTTACAAAGCCATATTGACAATGCCCGAAACCATGAGCAAGGAACGCCAGAACCTGCTGAAAGCTATGGGAGCGCAATTAGTACTGACCGAAGGTGCAAAAGGTATGAAAGGAGCCATAGAAAAAGCGGAAGAACTGCGTGAACAGACTCCGGGAGCTGTCATTCTGGGACAATTCGAGAATCCGGCAAATCCTGCCGCCCATGTACGTACCACCGCGCAGGAAATATGGAATGACACGGACGGAAAGGTAGATATATTTGTTGCCGGAGTAGGCACAGGCGGCACTTTAAGCGGAGTAGCGGAAGGATTAAAAAAACAGAATCCCCATATACGGATTGTGGCTGTAGAGCCGGATAACTCCCCCGTCCTTTCGGGTGGAAATCCGGGGCTGCACAAGATACAAGGTATTGGAGCAGGATTTATCCCCCATACCTACAATGGAAAATTGGTAGACAAAATAATCCGGGTGAAAGATGATGACGCCATCCGCACAGGACGCGAACTTTCTCTGACAGAAGGGTTATTGGTTGGAATATCTTCGGGAGCAGCAGCTTATGCCACTTTGGAGCTGGCTAAATTGCCAGAAAATGAGGGGAAACAAATTGTAGTCCTCTTACCCGATACGGGAGAACGCTACTTGTCTACTGTACTTTATGCTTTTGAAGAATATCCGTTATAATAAAACAAAATGAATATAGCTGCATTAATTTCAGGAGGTGTAGACAGCGCAGTTGTCGTACACCTCCTTTGTAAACAAGGATATAAACCGGACCTTTTCTATATAAAAATCGGAATGGATGGCGATGAAGACCTGACCTGCACCGCAGAAGAGGATATCGAACTATGTACCGCCACTGCCCGCAAATATGGTTTGAACCTGAATATCATCGACCTGCACCGGCAGTACTGGGACAATGTGGTGGCATACGCCATCGATAAAGTGAAGCATGGACTTACCCCCAACCCGGATGTGATGTGTAACAAGCTCATCAAATTCGGATGCTTCGAGCAGGAGGTGGGACATCTGTATGACAAAACAGCCACCGGCCATTATGCCAGTATCCTTGAAAAAGATGGAAAAATATGGCTGGGAACCGCACAAGATCCCGTCAAGGACCAAACGGATTTTCTGGCACAAATAGATTATCTGCAAGTTTCAAAACTGATGTTTCCTTTAGGCGGTCTGATGAAGAATGAAGTCAGAGATATTGCCCGTGTCGCCAAATTACCCAGTGCTCAACGCAAGGACAGCCAAGGTATCTGCTTTCTTGGAAAAATCAATTATAATGATTTCCTTCGCCGTTTCTTGGGTGAGAAAGAAGGAGCCATCATTGAAATGGAAACAGGAAAGCGGATTGGCACTCACAAAGGATATTGGTTTCATACCATAGGACAGCGCAAAGGACTGGGGCTGAGTGGAGGACCGTGGTTTGTCATCCGCAAAGATATAAATGAGAACATTATTTATGTTTCACGCGGATATGATACCGAAAAGCAATACGGTACGGACTTTGCCTTACACGATTTCCATTTCATCACAGAGGACTTATGGGAAGGAGACTCACCTGTAGACGTTTCCTTCAAAATTCGACATACCGATACTTTCATGAAAGGAACACTGACCCGGGGAAATGGTCTGTTCCAAATCCACAGCCACGAACCTTTGCAGGGCATTGCCCCCGGACAGTTCGGCGTGCTGTATGACAAAGATGCGGAAATTTGTGTGGGAAGTGGCGAAATCACTTTACCCTAAATGTAATATTCCACCGCATCCACAATCCCCGCACGAAGTGCATATTTTGTCGCTTCGTACACGTTATTGACTTCTAATTTACGAAAGATGTTTTTGCGGTGGGTCATCACCGTATATACACTAAGGAAACGCTCAGCCGCAATCTCTTTCGTTGTTTTACCCAATGCCATCAGTTTCAATATTTCACACTCAGTAACCGTAAGCGATGAGCCCGTTTTCTTCTTTTCTTCTTTATGCTGCAATTGCCAGGCAATGCGTGTACAAATGTATTGCAAACGTTGCTCCGCCTTCCGCAGCCCTTCCTCTATCTCTATCATCGGCGCATCTTTCATCACCACACTGAATGAAGTTCCGCCAAAAACCATACGCCGGATAAAATCCTCACTTAAACTATCACTGAACAGAATGAAATGCGCTTCTTTAAACCGTTCTTGCAAAATAAGCAAGTATTCAGCTGAAGTATCAAACAATGTATAGTCCAATACGACAACGGCATTGGGATGATCAATCAAAAGTCGGGTAAGCTCTTTCTGACTGCCCGCTTCCTTTATCACGGTAAAACCTCCCACCCGACCGGCCACAGCTTTCATACCTTCACGGGTAATGTCCTGGTTATCGACAAGTAGCAATGTTTTCATGACCATACATACTAAACGGAGCTTATTAATATAAAAAAAGCCTTGCATCATTGTGTGCAAGGCTTCATTCTATTGGTGGGCGTTGACGGATTCGAACCGCCGACCCTCTGCTTGTAAGGCAGATGCTCTGAACCAGCTGAGCTAAACGCCCGATAGTGCTTTCTCGTGCAATATTTAATTTCTTTCTTCGGTGGGCGTTGACGGATTCGAA
>ENA-OQCK01000662-OQCK01000662.1-human-gut-metagenome-genome-assembly--contig:-NODE-662-length-16601-cov-2.879021_pt1 | contig 16601 bp, 22 predicted proteins | sample MGYA00242498_ERZ504578 | MGnify/ENA primary metagenome ERZ504578 (study PRJEB26092, sample SAMD00036229) | human gut metagenome | host: Homo sapiens | study: EMG produced TPA metagenomics assembly of...
ATTGAGTTCTTTTATTTTGGTTTGATTTAGGTGTATATTTCGCTATAGAAAGAATTAATTTTATTGCAAATATGTAAAGGATTTTTATTTCTTTCTTTGCTTGTATGTATTACATCTATTATTTGTGATCATTATTGTTTTCAATTGTTACATATTCATTTATATAAGTATTTATCTATATTTAAAATATCTTCGGTAATTGGTATTTCATATTATCTTGCTTCTAAATATAAAGGTAAATTAGTTCCTGATTTATTAAGCGATTCTAGTTTTATAATTTATGCATATCATGGTTTATTGACATTGCTTTTGCCTCAATTGTTTATCAATATATTCTCTTCTTTACTAGGTTGTGAGTTGCTTACTTATCTTTTGACAATTACAATTATAATTATAGGAGGAGTTTTTTTAAGCTATGTTATTCATAGGAATGAATTATTAAGAAGCATTTTTTCTGGAAGATAATCATGAGTAGGTTAAAAAATATAGTAAAAAGAAGTAAGTCTCACAAGGTATTAATAGAGAATTTTTCATATCTTGCATTTTTACAAGTATTTCTATTATTATATCCTTTAATTACATATCCTTATTTGGTAGATGTTCTAGGTAAGGAAATATATGGTATTGTATTAACTGCCAGATGTTGGCTAGTTATGCTTCTCTCTTTATTGATTTTGGTTCAAATTTTGTTTGTGCAAAACACGTTTCTATTAATAGAGATAATAAAGCCAAGTTATCAGAGATTTTGAGTAATGTTTTGTTTGTAAGACTTGTCATTTTCATAATTTTCTTTTTTATATATTCCTTTGTTGCATATATTGTTCCATCATACAGAAGTAAATTTTTGATTTTTATATTGACATATGCCTTCTGTACGAACGATTTATTGTTTCCCCAGTTTTTTTTTTCAGGGATTGGAGAGGATGAAAATTATCACTATTGTTAATGTAACTACAAAAGTTGTAATGGTAATGTTGATTTTTGTTGTTGTCAAGAAGCAAGAAGATGCTTTTTTAGTTCCCATAATCTATTCTTTTGGTTATTTCGTAGGCGGATTTATCTCACTTTATCTAATTGTCTTCAAAATGAAGATTAAATTAGTCTGTCCTAATCTTAAGTCTTCAATTTTGTATATTAAGGACTCATCCTCAATTTTTGCAACAGATATAATATGCGCAATAAAAGACAAATTAAGTTATTTACTAGTTGGTACTTTTGTTGGCATGTCAGATGTTGTTATTTATGATCTAGGTTTAAAACTTCATGGTATCGTGGCAAAACCATATATGCTCATATGTACAGTTATGTTCCCAAGACTTGCAAAAAATAGGAGTATAATACAATTTAAGAAAATTATTGTTTTTAGTTTTATACTTACAGGTGTAATTGTTATCATTATAAATATTTTCTTACATGAAATTATTCTTTTTTTCTTGCATGAAGAGTGTGATTTGTTGCCGATACGTCTGTTTCTAATTGGTCCTTTAATTTTATCAGTAAGTTATGTCATATCTAATAATCTTTTCGTGGCATTTGGCTATAATCGATATATGTTTTATAGTATTTTAGTTACGACATCAGTCTACGTTATATGTTTATTGCTTGCTTTTCTAACTGGCAATATGAATACAATTATGACTTTCATTACAATTTCATTAGTATCTTATTCTTCAGAACTAATTTACAGGGTTTGGAAGATGAGGTTTATTATTAACAAAGAAATCATTTAACAATATATGGTTACATTATTGATTGTTGCAAGTACTCTAGGTAGAGATGGTACAAGTCGTTTTATTACATATCTTGCAAACAACCTTACCAAATCTAATAAGGTAAGGGTTAAACTTCTGTTCTTTAGAAATATTTCCGAGGACTCTAAAAGCATGTTGGATGACGATGTTGAGGTTTCTTGCTTGGAAGTTCAAGGTAAGTTATGGTCATCGTTTTATAAAATTCTTAATAATGTATTAAATAGCAAAGCTGATTTTTGCCTTTTTGGTTTTCACCAATTATTATGGTTAAGTCTAATAAATTTTGTTTTTCATTTATTTGGAATAAAGATATTACTCAGAGATACAATAATCCCGTCATTATTTCATGCCAGTGAATCTAGATTAAGAACAATAATTAACCGTATTGCATATCGTAAGTATGATTATATCATAGCTCAATCAAAAGATATGTTTGACGACCTTTCTACAAATTGGAGATGTGACAAAGATAAGATGATGGTGATTAATAATCCAGTTGACATTAATTCAGTAAATAATAGTGTTGGAGATTGCCCTCAAGAATTATTAGACAAACATATTTATACTTTTATTGCTGCAGGAAGATTAGCTTATCAAAAGGGATATGATATAATCATAGAAAGAATGTCAGAGATGAAATCAAATCTAAATTTTAATCTATTGATTCTTGGTTCTGGTGAGCTAGAAAATGATTTGAAGCAATTGGTAATTAGCAAAGGATTATCTGATTATGTTAGGTTTATTGGATATCGAAAGAATGTTTCTTCTTACATTAGATATGCTGATGCTCTTCTATTGAGTTCAAGATATGAAGGTTTTCCAAATATTGTTTTAGAAGCAAACTCTTTAGGAAAGCCTGTTTTTTCTAATTCATGTAAGGGTGGAATAAATGAAATTATTATAAATGGTTCAAACGGGCTGGCATGTGATTTTACAAATAAAGAAGATTTCCAAAATGGTTTACATGAATTTCTCGGGACCAAATTTGACGAATCCAAAATTGTTGAACTTACATCTAGTCGTTATAGTATAGAAACCATTATTAAAAAGTATATTAATTTCTTTTCTTAGGAATATATGAGTTATTTCTGTATTTTCTTTTTTCTAATTATAGGATTATCGTTATATAGCAGGGACAAAACATTCTTTAGTCCTGCTGTATCTTTTACTTTTTTATTCGTTATAATTTTTATTTTTGCTACATCGGGTTGGTATGGTATGTACCAACTTCAACAGAAGCTTATTTGCTAATTTCTCTAGGAGTTTTATCATTTATTTTTGGTACAGTAGCTAATAAAAAGTACTCTACAAAATTTGCTTTTTATCGTACCGGTAAGCCTATTAATACTAGTGATCTATTAAAAACAAAGATATATTGGAGTATGCTCTTTATATGTCTTTCTGTACTTTCAGTAAGTATTATCAATATATTGATGTTTGTTTTGTCAGGGGGTACTATTGGTGATGTATATGTAGTTGCAGCAGCTGCAACTGATGGTGCAACAAATGAGTTAACTAAAAATAGTTCTCAATTATTGTTAGAAAGCTATATTGGATATCCGTTATTATATTTGTTAGTTCCAGTTTCTCTTGTTGAATTTTTTAGTACTTATAAAAATAAATATCTTATTGTTGCTATTTCTTTAGCTCTTTTGTGTGTTGCTCTTGATGCAAGACGTACATATTTAACTGTATTTGTACTAATGATTATTCTATGTGTCTATATGCATAGAAAGGATTTTAGGTATTTTTCATCTGATTTACTTATAAAATTCCATAAATCTAGAAAATATGCTTTACTTTTAGTACCATTGTTTATTTCCTTATTTATTTTTGTGTCAAGTCAGCGTAGTATTGCAGCTGATGGACAAGATAATTCAAGTTTCCTCCAAACTCTTACTCAATATTACGGAGCAAGTGTTCAGTTTTTTGGTAGTAGCATTCATAGGGCCGGAATAGATGATTACACTTTTGGTTTCAGTGCTTTAAGAGGTTTTTTCGCACCATTTTTTGGCATACTTAAATTTTTAGGTATGGATTCTCCTAGCGTGTTGAATGATGCTAATACCTACTTAGAGTTTTTACATTCACATCTTCTTCGTATATCTCCCGAAAAGAATTATAATTCATTTGCCACTTGTTTTTCCAATTTTATTGTGATGGTGGTATTATTGGTATTGTTTTACTTTCTTTTTTATATGGTTATTATGCTCAACATATCTTTGAAAAAATGGTAATTTTGAAATCTAAAAGAGCAGAATCTACCTATGTGTTCTTTTTTGCCAATATTCTAATGTTGTCATTCGTTAATATGGAAACCGTACTCGCTTTGAACTTCTGGCCTTTGGTGTTAGTAAAATTCTTATATCCAAATTTTAATCGACTTAATACTTTAAAATAATGAACTCTCGAAAAGAATGGATAGACGGTCTTAGAGCTTTAGCTATGTTGATTGTAATGACTTGGCATATTAGCAATGGAATCAATTCACAATGGTTGTTCAGTTTAATTACAGCACCAATAATGATTCCTTTGTTTTTTTCGATAACAGGATATGTATTTAATGATTGTGAAGGGAATCAGAAATTATTCTATACTAAATTATTTAAATATCTTGTTTTTCCTTGGCTTTGTTTGGCCTTTTTAAAAGGATCTATTAATGCTTTAATCAATAGGTCGTTTGAATATTTTTTAGAATATTCATCAAATCTTTTTACAGGCTCAAATTTATGGTATTTCCCTTGTTGCATTATAGCCGAGATTTTATTTTTTTACAATCTGAAGTTATCAAAGAAAAGTTTAAAACTTATTTCTATATATTCTATTATTCTTTTAATGATAGGCTTTATTCTTAAGGACTACTCTTTTTTTGACAATCTTAATATAAGTACAGCATTTATATGCCAGTTATTCTTATTAATAGGGCTTTTAATTAAAAATGTTGATATTAAAAATGTTGATATTAAAAAAACCTCTTCAGTTTGTACTTTGTTCTATATTAGTATAATGTTAACGACAATATTAAATATTTTACCCCTCCCCATTTCTTGTTATGGGATAATTCCAATGGATGTTCATAAAAATTTCTTTTTTTCTATACCGATGTGTTTTTCATTAATAATAACTGGTAATCTTGCAATCTTTCACGTATTTAAACATATCATACATTTCCCTTCTATTATCAGTTTTATTGGACAGAATACAATTGTGTTTTATGTTTTTCACTATGATACACTCAGACCTTTCGATATTATATTATCTAAGTTGGGATTTATTACTCCAGAGACATGGATTTTAGTTATTATCAAGTTGATTTATAGTATTCTGGTTTGTTCTTGTATTGCATTAGTTTTTAATAAATTTCTACCGCAGTTAGTAGGTAAAAGAAATAAATAATATGTTAGACATTTCTGAAAAGCGTTTTTTGGCAATATTGCTCAAATTAATTTTCTACTATCGTTACTGATAGTTTTTCATCATGGATTTATTAGTATAGTTCGTTATAATGGTAGCTTTTTCCCATTTTCTTACGGTTTAAGTATCTATCGAGCGATATCTTTATAGTATTAATATGCTTAACATCTTTAAATATTGTCAGTCAAAGAAGTTTTCTTTATTGAATGCCTTTATATTTATTAGGAGCTATGCTAAACAAAACATGATAATATGTATTGCAAAAAGATTTAATCATTCATCATTCCAATTTCTTGCAATAATTTTTCTCTGCATTTGTTGTGTTGTCATTCGGTTTATCATTAAAAATAACATACCAGATATTAGATTCATGCATTATTCTTTTTTTGTATATTGTATGCATGCTCCAGTAATTACATTAACAGGAATGGTTTATGACCCTACTTTGTCTATGCTCTTTAATTACGAGATTGTTAAATATTTCACAGTGGTTATTTTAGCTTATATCGTTTGTGTTTTATCTGCCCAATTTATTGAACGATTTTCCCTAGATGCTGGAGTATTATGAATGGAAAACGTTAATTAGTAATGCAATATTTTATTCTTCTGAGTTTACCAGTATTGCTGTGCCTCTCAATAATAGTTATTGTAATATTGTGTTTTAAAAAGAAATGGAAAGTTGCGTCTGTATTAATGATAGTAGTTTTACTATTTAATTGGTATTTTAAAATTTATGCTATAAATTTTCATTCTCAAAGTGATTCTGGCAACAGATTCAGAATACTTAGTTACAATATTCACTCTCAGGGAGCTTATTTGGATACTAGCAGATATAATCCTCATATTTTATTTGAAGTGATAAAAAAGATAGACTCTGATGTTATTCTCTTCCAAGAATATGATACTAACAGATGTGCTATTTTAAGAGATAGTCTTTTATGTCTATATCCCCATTTCCATTACACTGTGGGAACTAGAAGTTATGGACAGAATGCTATTTTTAGTAAATATCCTATTAAGTCTGTGTCTAATATTAGCAAGAATGAACTTATAAATTTTTACTGTATTGATTATAATAGTTTACCAATCAGTATTGTTAATTGTCACTTAGAGTCAAATAATATTGGACAACTTCTACAAGCTTCTAAGACTAAATTAGTTTTTTTTATCAAGCCAAAAATATATTACTCAAAGTTACAACAAGCTAAAGTAATTAGATCAAACCAATCGTTATTAATATCCAAGGCAATAAATTCAGATGTTCCATTTATAGTAGGTGGAGACTTTAATGATGTATGCGGTAGCAATTGTTTGTCTACTTTAGAAAATAAAAATCTTCGTGACTCATGGTGGTTCGGAGGATTTGGTTTTGGAATTACATATAGTGATTTTAATTTACTTAAATTTCGCTTAGATCATATTTTATATTCAGATCATTTTAAATGTTTATATTCTGAAGTTCAAAAAGAAAATTTTTCTGATCATAGTTTGTTAATTTCTACATTTCGTATAAAAAAATGATTATAGTTAAGTTATGGGGTGGACTTTGTAACCAGATGTTTCAATATGCATTTGGTTATGCACTTTCTAAGGAAAAAGGTGATAAACTTTTTTTTGATGTTGATTTCTTTTTAAATCAACCTAAATATGTTACTAGAAGGCATATAATTGATGTAAGTGATTTTCCTAATATTAAATTGGAAATTATCAATAGGCCTATTTGGGTTAAACCATTTGAAAATAAATATATTAGTCATGTAATAAGATATAATACAGGAGTTAATCTTCCTTTGATAAATAAAAATTTTTTATTCATGGAAAAATTACATAGATATTACAGTATTATACCTTATTTTATAGACAGTACTAATTTCTATGATGGATATTGGCAGACTTCGAAATATTTTAAACCTTTTCGAGAAGAATTATTAGAAATATTTTCTCCGTCTGATATTATTTTAAAAAAAGTATTTGATTGGAGAAAGTCAATAGACTCTTCAAATACAGTCGCTGTTCATATTAGACGAGGTGATTATCTCAATAACATAAATCGAAATTCTCTTAAAGGAGGTAACGTAATTGGTGATGTTGATTATTATTTAAGTGCTATCAAAATCATTAAAGAAAAAGTAAAGAATCCTCTTTTTTGTTTCTTTTCTGACGATATTACTTGGTGTAAAGACACTTTTAGTAATAAATTAGACAATTCGTTGTTTGTCGAGAATACAGGTTCTGATGCTGCGTTAGTTGATTTGTTTTCTATTTCATTTTGTGAGCATGGCATTATGTCTCCAAGTACATTTAGTTGGTGGGGTAATTGGTTACGAAAAGACAAAAATGGAAGCATTGTTGTCGCTCCAAAAGGTGAATATTCAAACGAGTATTTCCTAGAAAAATCTTGGTTGATTATATAATAATCTCTAACTTGACTATAATTATGTTTTTAAGAATTCTAAATAAATTAAGGCGTGAATCCTACAAACTATTTCGCCCAATACTATGGGGGAGATCTTTACAAATTAATGGAATACCTACTATTGGTAATATTAAAAGGTTAGAATTAGGGTATGATGTGTCTCTTAATTCGGATTGCTATATTCAGTGTGTGGGGGGGTAAAAATTGATAATTGTGTAACAATAAGTCATGGAGTTAAAATTTTAACCTCAGGACTTGATACATCTGATTATCCCAATAAATGTATTTGTAAAAACAGAGAGCATATCCAGGCTCCTGTTCACATTGGTGAAGGAGTTTGGCTTTGTGCAGGTTCTATGGTAATGCCAGGTGTTACTATGCGCCAAAAATTATAGTTGCTGCAGGTTCTGTAGTAACAAAAAATTTAGATAGAGAAGGATGGTTGTATGCTGGTATACCGGCAAAGCCTATTAAATCGTTTTTAAAGTAATGTACTATGTTAGATTTAATATACATAACCAATAATCCCCAAGTCGCGAAAATTGCTGAGGATTCTGGAGTTGATTGGATATTTGTCGATATGGAATTTATCGGCAAGGATGATAGACAAGGTGGTTTGGATACAGTCCAGAATCATCATACCATACAAGATATACGCAATGTGCGCGAAGCAGTAAGTAAGTCACAGGTATTGGTTCGTGTCAATCCTATTCATAAAAACCATGTGGGATATTTTGATTCCGAGGAAGAAATAGGTAAAGCTGTAGAGGCAGGTGCTGATATCATTATGCTACCATTTTTTCACACAGTTCAGGAGGTAGGTGATTTCCTTTGTTTTGTGAAGCAGGCAAATGAAAAACATAATAAGCAGGCGAAGTCTTGTTTGCTGCTTGAAACTCCTGAGGCTGCTATTTTACTTGACGAGATTATGAATCTTCCTGGTATTGATATGATTCACATTGGTCTTAATGACTTCATTTGGCAATGGGGATGACGTTCATATTCCAATTGCTTACCGATGGTATTGTAGAGAAACTAGCTAATAAGATTAAGAGTAAGGGCATCAAGTTTGGATTTGGTGGCATAGCAGGTCTTCATGGTGGCGATTTACCAGGTTCATTCGTCTTGAAGGAACATTATCGTCTTTGGTAGTACTCAGGTGATTGTGGGCAGAAGTTTCTGTGATACAAAGAAGATTACCGATCTAAATGAAATTCGTAACATCTTCAATACTGGAATAGGTGAGATTCGAGCACTCGAAGCAGAAGCTCAAAAAGTGGTTGACTATTTCAAAGTAAACCATGAACAGGTTGAAGAGAAGTAAATATGATTGTAAATAAAATCAAAAATAAGAATAAATATTAGATATGAAAATAGACAAAAAAATTATCACAAATCTCCGTGAGGAGTATGGTGATGCTTTCTATCTTTTGGACAGTGAGCAGTTTCAGAAGAACTTTATCGAGTTGAGAGATACTTTCCGCAGTATTTATCCTAATTTTAATATTGCTTACTCTTATAAGACTAATTATACCCCTAAGTTTTGCAAGTTGGTTGACAAAATGGGCGGCTACGCAGAGGTGGTTTCAGAGATGGAGATGGAGATTGCGCTTCGTTGTGGCGTTAAGCACAATCGCATCATTTGGAATGGACCTATCAAGAATTCACAGAAGCTTGAGGAGTTTCTTGTAGCTGGTGGTATCGACAATGTTGACTGTATTGAGGAACTTGATATTATTAAGGGTATCGCTAAGCGTCATCCAAGCAATACTATTAATCTTGGTATTCGTTGTAACTATGAGGTTGGCGATGGTGTTGTAAGTCGTTTCGGTTTTGATGTAGATAGCGACGATTTTAAGAAAATATTGGATTATGTACAGGATACTACGAATGTTCACTTCTACAATTTCCAGTGCCATTTTGCTAAGCGTCAGATAGAATATTGGCCCGCACGAGCTAAGGGTATGGTTGAGTTGATTGATCGCCTTGGTATTATTCCAGAGCGTATTGATATTGGTGGTGGCTTGTTTGGTAAGATGGACGATTCATTGAAGGCTCAGTTTTCTGGTGAGATACCCAATTACCAGCAGTATGCAGAAGCAGCAGCAACTGTATTTGCAGAATACTTGAAGGATAAGAGCGTAAAGCCAGAGCTAATTATCGAACCGGGTTCAGCTGTTGTAGGCGACTGTATGAAGTTTGTTGGTACTGTTAAGACTATAAAGAATGTTCGTGGCAAGTATATCGCAACTGTTCTCGGTAGTCAGAAGAATATCAGCATGAGTGGTGTGAATCCTCCAATGCAGGTCATTGCAATGGGTGGTGAACAGCAGGAGTATAGTGAGCTTGACTTAGTTGGCTTCACATGTATCGAGGGTGATGTACTTTATCATAACTATGACGGTAAACTCGGTCGTGAGGATGCTATCGTGATTAACAACTGTGGTAGCTATTCACTCGTAATGAAACCACCATTCATTCTGCCTAACTTCCCTGTACTTGATATTTGTGGCGAGAAGGTAGAAGTAATTAAGAAAGGTGAAGTATTTGATGATATCTTCCATACATTCGCATTCTAATACAATCAGTATGTATAATTTAAATCTCTTTATCAAGAGAGCTTTTGATATTATATCTTGTTCGATTGCCATTTTGCTACTTACACCAGTTTGGATTATAGTAGCAATTGCAATCAAGACGGATTCCAAAGGACCTGTTTTCTTTAAGCAAGGTCGTAGAACAAAGGATGGTCGAATATTCCAGATGTTGAAGTTCCGCTCAATGTGTGTGGGAGCTGAGAAGCAAGGCACAGGATTGTTCTCTTACGATAATGACCCACGTGTAACCAAAGTGGGAGCATTCCTTCGTAAGACTAGTCTTGATGAAATACCTCAGTTCTTCAACGTGTTGTTGGGGGATATCTCAGTAGTTGGACCTCGTCCTTGTGTAACATACGAACTTGGTGATTACGATACACTGAATAAGAAGTACAAGAAGCGCTTCCAAGTGAAAGGTGGTATCACAGGTTTGGCTCAATGTAAGGGGCGTAACGAGAACTCTTGGGATGAGAAAGTGACTTTGATGGTCAGTATGTCGATCTCTTCAAGAGTGAAGGTGTTTGGGTTGATATCAAAATTCTTTGGTGGTCAGTTATCAAGGTATTCCAAAGTGCGAATATCAATGAAGACCAGCGAGAAGGTATGAGTGCAGAGGAATCTGCAGAATTGGATGATGATGAAGTAAAGCGTATTGCTCACCTTCCTGATGAAGAATAAGAACTTTTAAAAGATATTTAGATATGAAGTACGATGTTGCTCATAGAAGAATCTGGCTTAAGGGCGAGATTCTCGATGTTAACGATGCCAAGGTGAATGTACTGTCACCTACATCACAGTTTGGTTTGAATGTATTTGAGGGAATCCCTTGTTATTGGAATGAAGAAACCAATCAACTTTATGCTTTCCGTTTGAGCGACCATTATGATCGTTTGATTCGTTCTGCTAAATTAATCCAGTTTGATCTGAAATATACCAAAGATGATTTCAAGAAAGCTTTGGTAGATACTGTTAAGGCTAATGAATATGATGAGACTTAAGCGTTCGACAGACTTATTTGTTGATGGTTTTGGCTCTTGGGGATCAGAAGGTCCTGTAGAGATGTTTGTTGCACCTATCCCACGTGGAAGAACAAGTGCAGAATACAATAAGAAAGGTTTGAATTGTTGCGTTACTTCATGGAGACGTATCAGTGATGAGAACCTCTCCCCACGTATTAAGTGTGGTGCCAATTACATAAACTCTCGTGTTGGACAGCGTGAAGCATTACGCAATGGATACGACACTTGTATTTTCTTGAATGAAGTTGGTAAGGTGGCAGAAGGTCCTGGTAGCTGTTTCTTCATGGTAAAGGGTGATACACTAGTTACTCCTCGATTAACAGATAGTGTACTTGAATCAATTACACGTGACACAATTATCTGTTTGGCTAAGGAAGAACTTGGCTTGAAGGTTGAGGAACGTACTATCGACCGTACAGAACTCTATTTAGCTGACGAAGCATTTCTTTGTGGGTCTGCAATGGAGATTACCCCTATCTACACTATCGACCGGTATGAAGTAGATTCAGGTGAACAGGGTGAGATTACAAAGCGCTTGCACTTGACTTATCTCGATTGTGTAAGAGGTAAATTGGCAAATAGAATGGATTGGTTGACTCCTATTTATTAGTATGAGTAAGAAAATATCCGTATTAATGTCCGTATACAAATCTGAAAAACCCGAATACTTGGAGCGTTCACTCCAAAGTATTTGGGATGATCAGATTTGCAAGCCCAATAAGATAATACTTGTTCAGGATGGGCCTGTCGGCATTGATTTAACAGAAGTTCTTGACCGATGGATTGCAAAGCTTGGAGATATCATAACGCTCATCGTAAATGAGGTTAATATAGGTTTAACAAAGTCGCTCAACAAGGGTATTACAGCTATTGATACTGATTATATTGCAAGAATGGATAGTGATGATGTATCACGACCAGACAGATTCGCAGTTCAATCTGAATTCTTAGATACACATAAAGATGTAGCTGTAATCGGTGCTTATATTCAAGAATTTAGCGATATTTGTGAAAATCTAGGCGTACGAAAGTTTCCGTTAGATACAGATGGAGCAAAGAAACTCATATATAAAGCAAATCCACTTGCACATCCTGCAGTTATGATGCGAAAGTCAATGTTTGACGATGGTATTTCTTACGATGAGAATTATCGTACATCTCAAGATTTAGCCCTGTGGTTTGATATTCTTACTGCAGGTTATAATGTGGCAAATATTGATAAAGTTCTTCTTAATTTTAGGCGAAACGATTCTGTTTATAAGCGTAGATCAAATAGGAAGGATAGTAATCTTGAATTTAAAGTTCACGAAAAAGGAATATATAAACTATTTGGAATTTCTCCTTATAAATCGCTATTTCCAATAGCTAGATATATTCTCAGACTCCTTCCTTCTTCTATTATTCGTATGTTATACAATGGAAAAATAAGAAGGAAACTTACAATGTAAATTATTGATTGATGTCATGCCCAATAAACAGCAAAAAAGAGAAAGAGATAGGCAGGATGTAGTTTTGTTCTTTGAACTTATTCAAATAGCAATTGGTAACAGAGCTCATTTATCGTTTCCACCCAATAACATTCAGTGGAATAACGCGTTTACTATCGCTTCCCAACAATCGCTTATTGGAATTACTTTTGTTGGCCTAAATAAAATACCAAAAAGTCAAATGCCAAATGAATTATTAATATTAAAATGGTTTGGTATGACAGAACTTTTGGTAAAACGTAATAAAATATTAAATTTACAATGTGAAGAAGTTCAGAAAACACTGAATGAATGTGGCTTATATAATTGTATTTTAAAGGGACAAAGTATTGGAGCCTATTATGGAGATATTGATGTATGGTTTGATGGAAATATTATTAAGACTATTAAATGAATAAAAAAACTCTACATTACACCATTTTGACTATATGCATACACATGTGGATTTTTTCAAAAATACTGATGTTGAAGTTCATTTTAGGCCATGGATAAGTCGTAATCTCATTAGAAATTATAGACTTCAAAAATTATCCCGAAAATTTGGAAAGAAAAGTTTTGTTGTAAACAAAAATAACAATCTGATTGTCCCTGCTCATCTTTTCAATGTTGTCCATGTGCTTCATCATATTTATTGGTATTTCCTTGTTGAGGGAGTTGGGTTAAGACAAGTCTTAGATTTATATTTCTTATCGATTAACAATAGAAACTCTGATATAATTGTAATTATAAAACGGCTTTCAATGTTTAAGTTTACCTCTGCAGTTATGTGGGTTCTGATGGAAGCTTTCGGATTTAACAAAGAATTTTTACCATGCAAGCCAAATCAGAAAGAAGACCGCTTTTTACTTAGTGAAATTTTAAAGGCTGGTAATTTAGGACATTACGACGTTAGAGAGAATCATGTTATTTATGAAAGTCGTATATCTACATTTTTTTAATGGATTAATCATTCATTACGGTTGTCAAAACATTATCCTATTGAAGTCTTTTGGACTCCTATTGGTATTATTTATATATCCATAAGAGGCAGATTTATCTCATGGTTAGCAAAAGTTGTTTAATAAGATAATTAAATATTGTGTATAGCTATTGATACCACTAAAATAAATACATATGGATAATTATCAATATCATATTTTTTCTCCTTATCGTGTTTGCCCTTTGGGGGCTCATGTTGACCATCAACACGGTATAGTAACAGATTTGCGATCAATAAGGGAGTGGATTTGTGGTTCACTCCAAGTGAAAACAGCCAGGTTCATCTAGAATCCCTCTCTTTTGAAGGATTTGTCGAATTTGATATAGCGACCAAAACACAGATAAAACAAGGACAATGGGGTGATTATGTGCGCAGCGCTAAATATGCTTTGTCAAAGCAATTTAATCTGAAGTATGGTATCAACGGTGTTTTGCAAGGCTCTCTTCCTGTTGGTGGCATAAGTTCTTCCGCAGCTGTGCTAATAGCTTACGTAATGGCATTTGCTAAGGCGAATGGTATAAGTTTAAAGCCCTTTGAGGTTGTCCTTATTGCTTCTGAAGCGGAACGTGAGTATATAGGTTTGAACAACGGGTTACTGGATCAGGCATGTATTGCTTTAGGTCAAAAGAATAGTCTGCTATTCTTAAGATTGTGATTCTAATCATTATCGAATAATCAATAGAAATTTATCTATGCCTGATTTTGAGATTGGTATATTTTTTAGTGGCCTTACGCGTAGTCTCGTGAACTCTGATTACAATCTCCGTGTGTATGAGTGCAAAACGGCTGCATGGAATATTTTGGCATATGCAGATCAACCACTAAAGACATTCGACAAGACATTCCTTCGTGACATTCCAAAAGAATCTTTTGAGAAGACAAGAGATATTATGCCTGCTCGGTTTTCCAGAAGAGCTGAGCATTTTTATTCAGAATATCGTAGAGTCAGACAAGGTGTTACCGCATGGGAAACAGGTAATCTGTAACTCTTCGGTAAATTGAGTTTTGATTCATGCGAGAGTAGTATCCATAATTATGAGTGTGGTTCTCCAGAATTGATTGCTATATATAACATCATGCATAAACTTTCTGGTGTATATGGTGGCAGATTTAGTGGCGCAGGATTCAAGGGGGCTATTATTGCACTTGTAGATCCAGCATATAAAGAAGTATTGAAGCTGAGGTAACAAGGCAGTATCTTGCTCAATTCCCTGAATACGAAATGACTTTCAAAACATATTGGGTTAAACCTGATGATGGTGCAAGATTTATTGAAAATTAAAAAAATGAATATTATACAATGAAAAACATTGTAATTGCAGCCGAATATGCGACTCGTTTGGGGGAGTTGACAAAGAACTTTCCAAAGCCTTTGTTGAAGATTGGTAATTCAACCATTCTCGGTCGTATTCTTGACGATATAGATAAAATTGATGACATTGATGAGCATGTAATTATCACTAATCATAAGTTTGCTCCAATCTTTGAAGATTGGACAAAGGAGCAGAACTATAGCAAGAAGATTACTATCATAGATGATGGAACTTCCACTAATGATACTCGATTGGGTGCTGTATGTGATTTACTCTATGCGTTGGATAAGCTTAATATAAATGATGACATACTAGTTGTTGCAGCGGATAATTTGCTGTTCTTCTCCTTTTCAGAGTTTGTAGACTTTGCAAAATCTAAGGCCACTAGCTGCATTATGTGCCATGAAGAGCCATCTATAGAGAAACTTCAACGTACAGGTGTGATCGTAGTGGATGATAATATGCATGTTCTCAATATGGAAGAAAAGCCACAAGCCCCAAAGTCTCATTGGGCAGTACCTCCATTTTATATATATTTAAAGAAAGATCTTGAACTCGTTCGCTACTCTGTTGCCAATTCTTGTGGCAAAGATACTCCCGGTAATCTTGCTCATTATATGGTTGATAATACCGAAATACATGCCTGGAAAATGTCTGCTAGTCGTTTCGATATAGGATCTCTTGACACTTACTACGAGGCAGTAGAAAAATTCGGTAAGTAAATTAATACGATATATTAATCCCCAAAATGGTAAAGATGGAAAAGATAAGTTTAGAAGATAAATCGATTTTGATAACAGGTGCTGCAGGGTTTATTGGAAGCAACTTGTGTATACGATTACTCAAGGAAGTTGAGGGCGTAAAGGTTATTGGTCTCGACAATATGAATGATTACTATGATGTGAATATCAAGAACTACCGTCTAGAGCAATTGTCTGAGGTTGGTGGTGATTGGACTTTCATCAAGGGTGATCTTTCTGACAAACAAACTATCAATGGCATATTTTCTCAGTATCACCCTAATGTAGTGGTAAATTTGGGCGCACAGCTGGTGTACGCTATTCTATCACAAATCCGGATGCTTATATCAAGAGCAATATGATAGGTTTCTATAACATCCTTGAAGCATGTCGTAATGAGGAGGCATTGGAACATCTTGTTTATGCTTCTTCATCTTCTGTATATGGAACAAACAAGAAAGTGCCATATTCTACTGATGATAAGGTGGATAATCCAGTTTCTCTATATGCTGCCACTAAGAAAAGTAATGAGTTGATGGCTCATGCCTATTCAAAATTGTATAACATCCCTTCTACAGGGTTGCGTTTCTTTACTGTTTATGGACCTGCTGGTCGCCCAGATATGGCATATTTTGGTTTTACCAATAAGCTAGTAAATAGAGAAACAATCAAAATCTTCAACTATGGTAATTGTATGCGAGATTTTACATTCATTGATGACATAGTAGAGGGTGTAATCCGTGTAATGAAAGGAGCTCCAGAGAAAAAGACAGGGGAGGATGGATTACCTGTACCTCCTTATGCCGTATATAATATTGGTAATAATGCTCCAGAGAATTTGCTAGACTTCGTGACTATTCTTCAGGAAGAACTGGTTCGTGCAGG
>ENA-OQCK01000663-OQCK01000663.1-human-gut-metagenome-genome-assembly--contig:-NODE-663-length-16592-cov-1.713939_pt1 | contig 16592 bp, 20 predicted proteins | sample MGYA00242498_ERZ504578 | MGnify/ENA primary metagenome ERZ504578 (study PRJEB26092, sample SAMD00036229) | human gut metagenome | host: Homo sapiens | study: EMG produced TPA metagenomics assembly of...
CAATCCGATGACTAATAAGCGTCCATTGACGGAGTGCTCCCATAAAGCGCCCTATGGCCCGGGGACTGGCAGGGAGGACCCGAGGCACACGACCCGAAGCCTACAGACGATAAGGAGAAGTGGCAGCCAAGCAACACCCCGAAGCACAATTCCGACCAGGACCCGGAACACGGACCGGGTATGGAGTAATTTGTTGCGATATCGCAACTTGTGACGTCACAACTTTCATGGCTTAGGGATGCCCCTGGGCCTTATTTTTTGATGGAGGAAAACACTATGAGTAAAACAGCAACAGGATTAATACGGCACTGCAAGGACAAGCTGGGCACGCCCTACGTTTACGGCGCCAAGGGTGAGGTCCTTACCCAGGGAATTCTGGACAGGCTTGCCCGGGAGAACCCAGGCACATACACATCCACTTACAAGACCAAGGCGGCTAAGTACATAGGCCAGCGCTGTACGGACTGTTCCGGTCTCATCAGCTGGTATACAGGCGTTCTGCGTGGCAGCTACAACTATCATGATACGGCTGTGGAGCGGGTAGGCGTTGACCATCTGGACGAGTCTATGGTCGGCTGGGCGCTGTGGAAGCCGGGCCACATCGGGTATACATAGGTGATGGTTGGTGTATTGAGGCTAAGGGTATCAACTATGGGACTATCAAGAGCCGTGTAGCAGCCACGCCCTGGCAGAAGGTGCTTAAACTGAGGGATATTGATTATACCCCGGTCCCAGTGACATACACCCAGGGTTTCCAGCCGGCCGCAGACGGCCAGCGCTGGTGGTATCAGTTTACAGACGGCAGCTATGCGGCCAATGGCTGGTACTGGCTCCGGGAGGCCACGGACGGCACCTGTGGTTGGTATCTGTTCGATTCCGAGGGCTACATGCTGACCGGCTACCAGGTGGACCCTGCCGGTGAAGCATTTTTACTCTGTCCAGTCAAGGGCAGCGACGAGGGCAAGTGCATGATTACGGATGCCAGGGGAGCTCTCCGGATTGCGGAGGAGTATGACATGGTGAATAGACGGTATGTGTTTACGTGGTAGGGCTTATAAAATGCCATAATTTTCCAGGGCAACTCTTTTTGTAAAAGGCATACAATGGTCTTGAAAGGAGGCGCATAAATATGGATGGAAAGCGAAACGATGAACCGCCAGAACCGGCGGAAGAGTACTCTGACGAGGAACTGTTGAAGGAGTTTGAAGCAGTTAAACGCATGACCGTCCCCTTACCCATCCCGGGTCCAAAGCCGGATGAGTTTGAGAACATCTGGAAGCGGATACAGGAAGGGAAGGAGAAAGAGAAGTAAGAGGAAGGCGGGTACCGGATGTGACCGGGCCCGCCTATTTGGTAGGCAGTGACTACAATTTGCCTACCCTGTACAAGTTTTGGTAATGATAGTATAGGTTTATGTGTGCCAATATGTGAAGTATTTCTCTTTATTCCATTTAAATAAAGGTTGTTTTATGGTACTATGTGCAAAAATATGTTAGTATATTTTTATGTGTTAACAAACGGTGCATGTCGAGTCGGTAATAATGATGCGGAATTGTGGGCGCGAAAGGGAAATAGAGGGGTTAAACCACAAAATATAGTGGCTTTTGGCTTTTTAATAGATGTGAGACGGGGAAAAGAGGATATAGAGTAAAATTTTAGGTCAGCTAGATCAAAAAATGGCTGGCCTTTTTAATAGACAGAGTTTCGGCTATTTCCAACTTACCAGAGGGCGTATATAAGATCCTTTGGAAAGATGTTGGATGTTATCCATACTGGCAGAGGAAAGACGAAGTGGAGGATGTATTCTCGTGGTGGATAGAGGAGGCCATAGAGGGCAGATGTGTTTGTTTGATATGCCGGAGTGGATAGATAACATTTAATAAATTAATGTCAATAATGGTTGAAAATTTTTTGTAATCGGTTGGTATATAATGGACATGTATAAGGCTGAGGCATTAGAAAATAGAGCTTCCATACAAATCCTCCAAAGGATAGAAGCTGGAAGATGATAGATTGAGTTTGGTTATTGATAATTCAGCAAGAGAACGTTCCATCAGAACTTTCTGTATCGGTAAAAAGAACTGGATGTTTCACGATTCCATTCAGGGTGCGCAGGCAAGCGCTGTCATCTACAGCATTTCGGAAACCGCAAAGCTCAATAACCTGAGACCTTATTATTATTTTAAGCATTTACTCACAGAGCTACCCAAACTCTGTGACGAAAAAGGAAATATAGATTCTGCGAAGCTAAACCACTTATTGCCATGGGCAAAAGAGTTACCGGCTGAATGCAGAAAACCACGCCGCTAATATCTGTTAGAGGCGTTAATTTATTGGTAGGCGCAGGATTTGACGCTTACAAACAAAGGACGCGTCTCGAAATTAATCCTCGAATAAAACGAGAGTCGCCAGTTCTGAAAAATCATGTTATAATTTTTAGGAAAACAATCATTTCGAGCGATTCGCAAAAAGGAATTTCGTTAGTATCTAAATATGGATTATATCTGCCTAGTAGAAAAGGTTGGTTGATTATGTAAGAAGGGTTTTGAGATATTACGTAAGAAAGAGGGGATGAGCTATATGAGAAAACAGTAGAAGATACCGGCATATCATGAAATGATGCAGGAATTGTTTCAGGCCATAAAAGAATTAGGGGGGTCGGGAACGATACAAGAGATTGATGATAAAACGATTGTAATATTAGGTTTATCTCCAGAAGTATTAACAATTATGCATGGTGATACCAGTAAATCAGAAGTCGAATATAGGTTGGCGTGGACAAGAACATATATGAAAAAGGTTGGAATTTTAGAGAATTCTGCACGTGGAGTATGGGCGCTAACTACGGTAGGCCGTGAATTACAGGAAATAAATTCGGATGAAATTGTTAAAAAGGTTCGTGAAATGACCTTATTAAAGATGAAAGATACGAAAGAGATAAGTCTTGAGGATCATAATTTAGAAAATGACGGCGTTGATACACCAGATGAAATCCAGACATGGCGCGAAAAACTCAAAAATGTATTAAAAAATTTAAAACCGGATGCATTTGAACGTTTAACACAACGATTATTAAGAGAGTCTGGATTTACACAAGTAAAAGTTACGGGAAAGACTGGGGATGGTGGAATTGATGGAATGGGAATAATAAAATTGAATGGAATAATTAGCTTCCATATGCTTTTTCAGTGTAAAAGATATACAGGAAGTGTGTCTGCTGGTGAAATTCGGGATTTTAGAGGAGCTATGCAGGGAAGGCTGATAAAGGCCTGTTTATTACAACCGGTAAGTTTTCTACGCCTGCAATTGAAGAGGCCAATAGACCTGGAGCTACTCCGATTGATTTAGTTGATGGGGATGAATTGGTTGAAAAGTTGAGAGAATTACAGTTAGGAGTTGCCCCGGTCAATGACTATGTAATTGATGATGCTTGGTTTTTATCAATTTAGGCCCCGGATTTACTGGTACATCATTTACATAGACAGTATTTATCAACCGGACAGCATCAAGCATTTAATCATAAGCAATATAAAAGGGTAAATATATGAAAAACATACAAAAAAACACAATCCCCAAACACAGAAAACTCCATCTGATATTCAGATTCCTCCAGGCTCCAAACTCTATTTTGCCGCCGCCGTAGCCGCATCCCTGGTATCAACCATATTAAATGCCCTGACACCAGCAGATTTTTCGCTTCAGCATTGATGAGGTGCTCAGTGGAAGCAGCGGAACCATCAGTAGCAGCGGAACCAGCGGAAGTTACCTGTCCAGCCACCTCTGGTTCTGGCGCTGATGATTGTGGCGGTGGCAATCGCCTCCGGTATTTTTACCTACATCAGCCGTACCAATACAGCCAGGGCAGGGAGAATTTTGCTAAAAATTTGCGGGATACATTATTCATCCATGTGCAGAAGCTTCCCATGAGATGGCATGACAGGAACCAGACAGGGGATATTATCCAGCGGTGTACTTCTGATGTGGAGGTGATACGCGGATTTGTGGTTACCCAGCTTCTGGAGGTGTTCCGCACGGCCTTTCTTGTGCTTACGTCTTTTGTCATGATGTTTTCCATGAATGTGAAGCTTTCCTGCATCGTTCTCCTGTTCGTGCCGGTGGTTGTGGTGTACTCCACTGTGTTTTACCGGCTGATAGCCAAGCGGTTTACCACTGCGGACGAGGCAGAGGGAGAACTTCCACGGTCGTACAGGAGAATGCAACAGGAGTGCGCGTGGTGCGGGCATTCGGACGGGAACAATTTGAGATGGAGCGGTTTGACAAGAAGAATAATGCCTTTGCCAAGCTGTGGATTCGTCTGGGGACGTTATCAGGACTGTATTGGGGGATTGGGGATCTGATAACGGGGCTGCAGGTGATTGCGGTTATTATTTTCGGAGTGGTGGAAGCTGTGAATGGTTCCATATCGGTTGGTGAATTTGTGGCGTTTGCGGCTTACAATTCAACGCTGGTGTGGCCAATCCGCGGCCTTGGGCGTATTCTCTCTGATATGAGCAAGGCTGGCGTTTCGTTTGAACGTGTGGATTATATCATACGCTCCCAGGAAGAAGCCTATGGAAAGACAGATGAAAAAGGCGGGAAGGAACGCGAACATTCCGGAGGAAAGTATGATATCTCCTTCCGGCATGTATCCTTCGGATATGAGGAAGGAAAGGATGTGCTCCGGGATATTTCATTTACAGTTCCGGAAGGCAGCACCTTTGGGATTCTGGGCGGAACGGGCAGCGGAAAGTCTACGGTAATCCAGCTCCTTTCACGGCTCTATGAGCTGGAGGAAAACAGGGGAAGCATCTGTATTGGCGGCAGAGCTGTTAAAGACATCCCCATTGAGGAGCTCAGGAGAAATATAGGAATGGTATTGCAGGAACCCTTTTTGTATTCCAGGACAATCCGGGAAAATATAGCGGCTTCCGTACCAGGCGCGTCTCTGGAGGAGATTCGGTACGCGGCTCAGATTGCGTGTATTGACGACGCCATTATGAGTTTTCCGGATGGATATGACACTCTTGTGGGGGAACGGGGAGTCACTTTGTCGGGAGGGCAGAAGCAGAGGATTGCTATTGCCAGAATGCTGCTTCGGAAAGCTCCCATTATGGCGTTTGACGATTCCTTATCAGCAGTGGATTCCCAGACAGATTACCGCATCCGCTGCGCGCTGAAGGAACATATGAGGGAGGCTACAGTTATTCTGATATCCCACAGAGTGACATCTCTTATGGGCGCGGATGAATCCTGGTGCTGAATCAGGGAAAATAGAAGAACGCGGAACCCACGGGGAACTGATACGGAGGAATGGAATCTATCGCAGGATTTATGAAATACAGATGAGCCGTGATGACAGAGACATGATGGGACAGGATGAAAAGGATAAAAAGAATAAAAAGGATAAGATGAGTAAAGAGGATAAGAAGAAAGAGGATAAGATGGATGGGGGGATAATCAATGGCAGCATATGAAGAACAGGAGTATAATAATCCCTTCAGCTTCCGCATATGGATGAAGCTGTTTCCGTTTTTTAAGCAGTATAAGAAGTTTTTTGCAATTACGCTGGGTCTTAATATTCTGCTTGCGGGAGTGGATATCCTTGTGCCTCTGTTCCAGAGCTATGCCATTGATACATTCATTATCCCGGACCGTTTGGATGGGCTTGGAGCATTTACCCTGGTTTATATTTCTGTTATTGTGGCCCAGACTGTCTGTGTGTATGTGTCGGTTCACGCGGCTACATCCATAGAGATGAATGTGGGAAAGGATTTAAAGAGAGCGCAGTTTAAACATTTGCAGACCTTGTCGTTTTCCTACTATAATACGACTCCGGTGGGATATATCCACGCCGGGTGATGAGTGATACTTTGAGGATTGCGGGATGATAGCCTGGGGCCTGGTGGATATGTTCTGGGCCCTGATTTATGTGGTCAGTGTGTTTGTGATTATGTTTATGCTGAACGCGCAGCTGGCATTTATCATCACCATGATTGTTCCGTGTATTGCCCTTTTGACCGTGTATTTCCAGAATCGGATTCTGAAATGGAACCGGAAGGTGAGGCGGATCAATTCCCAGATTACCAGCGCGTACAATGAAGGCATTACCGGGTTAAGACGTCAAAGAGTATGGTCATTGAATCGGACAATGAAAAACGCTTCTTTGAAAAGACATCGGATATGCATCAGGCGGCGATCCGTTCGGCTAAGCTGAATGCGGTCTATATTCCGGCTATTTTGTTTTTCAGCTCTGTAGCTTCAGCTGTGGTGTTGGCAAAGGGCGGCTATATGGTCCAGGAAAATATCATTAAACTGGGGACGCTGTCTGTATTTATCTCGTATGCGGTTGTTATATTTGAACCCATACAGCAGCTTGCCAGGCTGCTGGCGGAGTTGATTTCCTGTCAAGCAAATATTGAGCGGGTGATGGATCTGCTGGAACAAAAGCCCAATGTGGTGGACAGAACCGATGTGCTCAGGAAGTACGGAGACGCTTTTCGCCCAATAAGGGGAATTGGGAAAAAATCCAGGGAGACATTGTGTTTGAGGATGTTTCTTTTATGTACCCGGACGGGAAGGAATATGTGCTGGAACATTTTAACCTTCATGTGCCTGCCGGCATGAATGTTGCCATTGTGGGTGAGACAGGGGCGGGAAAGTCTACCCTTGTGAACCTGGTGGGGCGTTTCTTTGAACCTACAAAGGGAAGGATATTGATTGACGGCGTGGATTACCGGGAACGGTCGCAGCTGTGGCTTCACAGCCAGATTGGTTATGTGCTGCAAAATCCGCACCTGTTTTCGGGAACTGTGCGGGAAAATATAAGGTATGGCCGCCTGGATGCATCGGATGAGGAGATTGAAGAGGCGGCCAGGAATGTGTCTGCAGATATGGTTGTGGCGAAAATGGAAAAGGGGTATGACAGCCATGTGGGTGAAAGCGGAGGCCTATTGTCCACAGGCGAGAAGCAGCTGATTTCATTTGCGCGGGCGGTTCTGGCCAATCCAGCCATTTTCGTTCTGGACGAGGCTACCTCCTCCATTGATACCCAGACGGAAAAACTGATTCAGGATGCCACCAACCATCTGCTGAAGGGACATACTTCCTTTGTGATTGCACACCGTTTATCCACAATCCGTCAGGCTGATTTGATATTGGTTGTAAAGGACGGGAAAATCATAGAGCGGGGCAGTCATCCGGAACTGCTGGAGCAAAAGGGATATTATTATGAATGTATTCCAGGCAGTTTGAGGAAGAGGAGGCTATGAAGGTGTTCGCAGGGGCAACGTTCGCGGGAGAAACAGATTGGGAATCAGTATGCCAGCCATAAATAAGGAGAAAAAATGAGACTTCAAGAAGCGTGTGTCCGGTTTAATAAATTAGCAGGTATCAGATTTGAGGAATTGTTCAGCCAGAACGATATGAACATGATTATCATTAATAAAGGGAAAACAGGCCAGCTTTTGGAGCTGGCCCTGGGGATGCATTTGTCCAGCACAAACCTGGATTTTGATGATGGGGAATTGAAAACTAACAAGTGTGATAATGCGGGTAATCCAAAGGAAACGGTTTTTATTACACAGATTAGCAGTGTGATCGATGAACTTATTCAGGAGCGCCCCTTTGAGAAAACGCATTTGTACGAAAAAATCAGCAATATTTTATATGTGCCGGTCTGTAAAGACGGCAATCCCAAAGACTGGATGTTTTTGCCCAGCATCCATATCGATCTCAGTTCACCCCGGTATGCGCAGCTTCGGGAGATTTGGCGTTCAGATTACTACTCCATTTGCAGGCAGCTGAGGATGCACATAGAGACAAGCCCGGATAGGCGTATACATACATCCAACGGACAGCATATACAGGTGCGGAGCAAGGATTCAATGCCGTATCGCCCTATTTATTCCGGAGTATATGGCCGTAATGTTTCAAATAAGAACCATGCGTTCTATTTCCGTAAGGAGTTTGTCTATGATATCCGCAGTATGAGCAGATAGGTATGGGTACCGGAACATTTTCAGGAAGGCCGAATCCGGCCTTCTTCTGCCGGCCTTGCCAATCCGGCTATTCACCGCCGGCCCGTTTTTTAATATACGTCTTATTTCACCCCGCCTTTTATTCTCCTAACCGGCCCCTGCCGGTCAATACTCCACATGCATCACTATATTTTGTGGATAATCTCCATATGATTTCCCGAAATGTTGATTCCGCCCACATGTTTTGCGTCCTTTTTAATTTCTATCTTAAAAGAGATATAGGCTGGGCTGAAAGCGCAAGGGTATCAATGTTGATTTCTTCTGATTTCATCACCCCGTCTAAATAAGTTCCGCTCCCATCCACGCTGATTGTTTTTAAAAGACCGAATTGTGTGTTTCCGTCTGTCCACCAGATCGGTGTCAGTTTTCCGTGCCTTCCTCCAAAATCACCAGGAGAGGTATAGGTAAGAAGTTCCCTGTCATTGATGGAAAATGTAATGTCGGAGGGCCACACATTCCGGTATCCAGGTGCCTCGGAGCAGATTTCCAGGCTGAATGATACATAATTTGGATTTTTGCCGCTGATGAAATGGTTCGGGAAGCGGTATTCCACAAAACCCCTCTGGAACCAGATTAACTGTGCCGCGCTTCTGCCGGGTGAGTAAAAAGATTTTATATCATCGCAGGAATCAATGTAGGTTTCCTCGTTTACCATTCCGCAGGTCGGATGAATCCTGAAATCGTAATAATTCCCAATGGGCATATCCACGCTGAATGACCGCCGCTCCTTCTCCTGGGGAGAAGTGTTGATAGACAGAAACACATCCTCTGCCCTGGAACTGCATACTTTTTGGGAACCCCGGACGCCCGGAAGCATCTCTGTATTAATCAGATTGGCTTCTTCCAGCATATTCACATGAAATGCAGCCGATGAAACAGGAATCGTAAGCTCCTGCGCCAGTTCCACGATATTCATGGACTTATGTTTTAACAGCGCCAGCATCCGGATTCTGACTCTGGATGAAAGTGCCTTCCCAAGCCGTTCAAATAATTCAAAATTCTCTTCCGAATCAATGTCAAGTACAATATGCCGGTCTATCTTTTCTTTTTCATTTGCTGATTTGCCGATTCATAGATACCCCCGCAGCTGACTTTTTATGCATAGCCAATTTTTACACATAGCTGACTTTTACACACATACAACTTCCTGCATAGCAAACCTTTTTCAGCCATACCCATTCAGAATGCTTTATTGTATTATTATATCGGGTGTAAAAGTAAAAAACAAGGAGATAGAATGTTAATTCTGCCATTTGTTACAGTAATACTGTATTAATCAAACCACACCAAAACATTAATTTTGGAAATATGCACAAATATTTTATTATTATACCCATAATATATTGACATTTTGTACAATAAGTGCTATTTTAAAGGTACATTAAAACTGCAAGTAAAGATGTGAGGGTGCCATGACAAAATTTTATAAAAAAGGATATCCCAGACCACAGTTCGTGAGGGAATCATTTTTCTCCCTGAATGGAGAATGGAACTTCAGATTCGATCCCCGAAAGGAGGGAATCAAATGCGGATGGCAGAATGGATTTGAAGACCGTAAAATTATCGTTCCGTTTTCGTATGAAAGTCCGGCGGGCGGAATTGGGGTACAGGATGAATGCAATGTTGTCTGGTATTCCAGAAGCCAGTCATTTGAACTTCACGAAGGGAAAAGAATCCTTTTAAACTTTGAAGGATCGGATTACCGGACGGAGCTCTGGGTCAATGGAATTTATATGGGAGTTCACGAAGGCGGATATACCAGATTCACCTTTGATATTACCGAAGCACTGAAAAAAACGGGGAATCAGCTGGTCTGCCGCATTGAAGATACCTATTCGACCGTACAGCCCAGAGGAAAACAGCGGTGGCTTAAACAAAATTATGACTGCTGGTATACCCAGACAACGGGAATCTGGAAGGATGTATGGGCAGAAGAAACTGACAGCAGTTATTTAACAGCCCTTTATTTAACACCTCTCTATGACGAAAATTCCCTGGAAGTTGATTATGAACTGAATTTATGGAAGGACAGCTCTGATTCATTTGAAATTGAAACCATTATTACATTTGAGAATTTTACCATTTATTCCGGAAAAGATAAAGTCATAAAAAATGCGTTTTCCAAAAAAATCTCTCTTGTTAATGATGAAATCAAGTGGAAAGTAAGATACTGGTGTCCTAAATCACCTAACCTCTATGATGTATGCATCAGAATTTATAAAAATGGGAAGGTAATTGATGAGGTTGGTTCCTATTTCGGTTTACGGAAAATATCCACTGATTCCGGCAGAGTAAAACTCAATAACATGGACTTTTTATTTAAAGATGGTGCTGGACCAGGGCTACTGGGAATCGTCCCTGCTGACCCCGCCGGATGAAGAGGCGCTGATTCTGGATATTAAAAAAATACTGGAATATGGATACAACGGAGTGAGGAAACACCAAAAGATTGAAGACGAACGCTTCTACTACTGGGCTGATGTTTATGGTCTTACTGTCTGGTGCGAGGCGCCTTCGTTCTATGAATTTGACCGCAGGGCCATTGAATGTGTGACAAAAGAGTGGGTTGACATCGTAAAACAGCATTATAACCATCCGTCCATCATTACCTGGGTTCCATTTAATGAATCCTGGGGGATTCCAAGAATCCTATGTGATAAAAAACAGCAGGTTTTTACGGAAGCCATTTACTATCTGACGAAATCCCTGGACGCCACCCGGCCTGTCATCAGCAACGACGGATGGGAACACACGAAATCCGATATCATAACACTTCATGATTATGCGGAATATGGGAGGATCTTCTTAGCCACTGGACGGATTGGGAACAAAACCTGTCCAATACCCAATCCTTTAACGGGGAGCGCTATGCCTTTGCCGGCGGCTTCCGTTATGAGGGACAGCCTATTATTTTAAGTGAATTTGGCGGAATCGCTTTCTGTAAGGATGAAAAGGCGTGGGGATATGGGAACGCAGAAACATCAGAAGGCAGTTATCTGGAACGGCTGAATAGCCTGACAGACGCGATATATAGTATGGATTTTATCAGCGGATATTGTTACACACAGCTGACCGACGTAGAACAGGAACAAAACGGACACATGGATATGAACAGACGGGACAAAATGGGTGCCGAAAAAATAAGAACATTATACAAGGAGGAAGAAAATGAGAAAGAGATTATTAGCACTTGACTGGCAGGAATCATGGCGGCGTCAGCTGCCTTAACCGGATGCTCCGGTTCCAATGGAGCGGCAGAAACAAAAAGTGAAGCAGCCCAGACAGAGGGATCTGAGGGCGGAAAAACAGTAATTACCTTTTGGAACGGTTTACGGGTTCTGATAAGGACACCCTGGAAGCACTTGTTCAAAAGTACAAATGATACCAATGATAAAAACATTGAAGTACAGATGAATATAATGCCCTGGGACAGCCTTTACCAGAAGCTCGCCACGGTACTTCCTGTAGGCGAGGGGCCTGATATCCTGGCATTTGCTCCGGAGCGCTTGGCACGTATGCGGAACCGGGTGCCCTGGCGCCTGTTGACGATGCTTATGCAGATGGAATCATTGATGAATCAGTGGTGCCCGATGCGCTGAAGGACAATTTAAAGTGGAAGGGGACCTATTACGGTGTACCCATGAACTTTGCAACCCTTCTTTTATATTACAATAAAACAATCTTTACAGAAGCCGGATTAGACCCGGAAACGCCTCCTGCAACCTGGGATGAACTGGAGCAGTATGCAGAGCAGATTGTGGAGAAAACAGGAAAATACGGTTTTGACATGGCGGTTAAGGAGACAACCCCAATGTGGTGTATCATGCTGTGGGGAAATGGCGGAGATTTCATAAAAGATGGAAAAGCTGTTTTCAACAGTCCTGAAAATGTGGAAACCATCACCAGGTGGGCGGAAAATATCCGTGACAAGAAATTTGGTCCGGAGGTTTTAACCGGAGGTGAAATTGACAAGCTGTTTGAAAGCCAGAAACTGGCCATGTACTTCTGCGGGCCATGGGCAACCACCGGATTTAAGAACGCAGGCATTGATTTTGGTGTTGCGCAGGCGCCAAAGGGACCAGAGCAGCAGGTTACACAGGCAAACGGTGTTGGCATGTTTTTAACTGCATCCAGTAAGAATAAAGAGGCGGTTTACGACTTTTTTCAAATACTGGAATTCTGTTGACACACAGGTTGAGTGGTGCCTGGGAACAGGATTTCCGCCTGCAAGAACTGATATCGCGGACGATGCGCGTTTAAACGAAAATCCATATATCAAAGAATTTGCAAAACCGGCAAATGAGAGCCAGATGTATTTGCAGCAGTTAACTAACTTTGCAGATATTGAGAATCAGGCTATTACTCCTGCATTTGAAAAAATTCTTCTGCAGAACGCAGATGTAAAAGAATCCCTGGATGAAGCAAATGACATCATTCAGAGCATGCTGGAATAGGACCCTGTAGAGGAGAATGTAAATGATGAAAACTTCACTGGAAAGAAAGAGGGAAAGAGCCGGCCTTTATTTCGTTCTCCCCTCCATGACCATTTTTACCGTATTCGTATTTATTCCGCTGATTATCGCTTTTATATTCAGCTTTTTCAAATTCGACATGATGTTCCAGAATTTCCAGTTTCAAAAGCTGGGTAATTACGCAAAGCTGGCGGGTGATAAAAAGTTTTGGAATGCCCTTTTTAATACGGTTTATTACACCGCCTTCACGGTTCCCGTGCAAATCGGGCTGGCTCTTGTGACGGCGGTTGCGGTAAAAAGAAAGGGATGGCTGAGCGGATTTTTTAAGTCTGTTTATTTTATTCCCGCCATCTGTTCCATGACCATTGTTTCCATCCTATGGAGTTTTCTGGTTAATCCGGACATCGGAATGTTCTGCTACTGGGCAAAACTCCTTGGTTTCAACCCAATCAATGTTTTGAGCAGTCCCACATGGGCCATGCCTACGGTTATTCTTGTCAGCGTATGGAAAAATTTTGGTTTTAATATGGTCATCCTTCTGGCAGGATTAAATGGAATTGATGAGTCCTATTATGAGGCCGCCAATATTGACGCGCCACCGGATTCCAGAAATTCAGGGGAATCACCATCCCCATGCTGATGCCGACGTTAAGTTTTACGGTTGTGAACTGCATCATAGGCTCCTTCCAGGTATTCGACCAGGTATACATCATGACGAAGGGCGGACCTTTATTTAAGACACAGACACTGGTGCAGCTTATATACAGCATGGCTTTTGATTCGTTCAACATGGGCTACGCGTCCACCATTGCGGTTGCGCTGTTTATCATCACCTTTATTATTTCAGTATTCACCTTTAAACATATGACAAAAGGTGAAGAAGATTTGGGCTGACGGGAGGAATACACATGACGCGGACAAATAACATTTACCGGAAAAATGCCGGGAAGATCATTATAACCATCCTGCTTGCAGCCCTGGCCTTTATTGTTCTGTACCCGTTTATCTGGATGCTGGTCACATCATTTAAACCGGAAGCCGAGATTGTATCCTATCCGCCAAAGCTGTTTTCGGGAAGGTTCAGTCTGGATTCCTATATCAATATCTGGAAGCGGGTCCCATTTTTAAAATACTACCGCAATACCATTATTTTCTCCACAGCAGTGACCGTTACATCGCTGGTGTTTGACACCATGCAGGTTATGCCTTTGCCAGAATGAATTTCCCCGGAAAAAACATTATGTTTCTTCTGGTTATGGGAACCATGATGATTCCCTTCCAGGTAATCATGGTTCCGCTCTACATTGAAATTTTTAAATTTGGCCTTATCAATACGTATCCGGGACTGGTCCTTCCGCGGGCAACCAATGCCTTTGGTATTTTCATGATGCGCTCCTTCTTTATCTCTCTTCCCAAAGCTGGAAGAAGCCGGACGGATTGACGGCTGCACGGAATTCGGGATTTTTAGGAAAATCATGGTTCCGCTGTGCAAACCGGCCATTGTATCCCTGTTCATATTTCATTTTATGTATCAGTGGAACGACTTATTGTATCCGCTGCTCCTGACAACGGATGATAATATGAAAACCCTTCCCTCTGGTCTTGCCACCTTCATGGGAACCCATGTGGTCGAATACGGTATTATTATGGCGGGCGCGTGCCTGTCCCTTCTGCCAATCTTAATCGCTTACTTTATTGCGCAGAAGCAGTTTGTACAGGGAATCGCAATGACAGGTATGAAAGGATAAATCAAATGAAAGCGGAAATTACTATCAAAGAAGGAAATAAACGGCCTGTAAACCCTCTGATTTTCGGACACTTCATAGAATATATGAGAGACTGTATCGACGAAGGCATGTGGGCGCAGCTGTTAAAAAACAGGAGTTTTGAAATATCGGAGCACGTAAAAGACGGAGTTCCTGATTTCTGGCACCGGACAGGTGTAAAAGATGCCTTTCACTTTGAACAGGACTGGGACCACACTATTTCCAGGGAAGGCTGTTCTCTTAAGATAACAGACCGAAACCATTATGACGGGTATGCCGGAACCGCCCAGACCGGTTTATGTACCAGAATGGAAGATACGAAGGATATGTCTGGATGAAGTCTGAGCAGGAGGTTCCTGTTTCCATTGAAATTTACGATAAAGAAGGACGGGAATTTTTAAGCAAAACCATTTCTGTAAACGGGGAATGGAAAAAATACTGTTTTGATTTTCGATCCGCTGCAGTTACTTACACAGGAACAATGGAAATCCGCTTAAAAGCAGCGGGTACATTATGGGTGGATGGCTGTTCTCTCATGCCTTCTGATACGGTAGACGGAATATGGAGAGAAGTATTTGAACGGATAAAAAACATTTCCCCTGCTGTCATACGTTTTCCCGGCGGCTGTTTTGCCGACTGCTATCACTGGGAGGACGGTATCGGTGAGCGGGACACCCGTCCGGTCCGTAAAAATGAGCATTGGGGCGGTTACGAGGATAACAGTTTTGGTATGGACGAATATATGGAGTTCTGCCGTAAAATCGGCTGTGAACCTATGATTTGCGTCAACTTTGGAAGCGGGACAGCGGAGGAAGCCGCAAATTGGGTGGAATACTGCAACGGCTTGGCCGACACGCCTTACGGCCGGTTAAGGGCTGCCCACGGTCATCCCGAACCCTGGAATATCAAATACTGGGATATCGGAAATGAAACCTTTGGTGATTGGGAAATAGGCCATCTGGATGCCTCCGGATATGCGGTCAAGTATCTATCCTTCTATGAAGCCATGAAGGAGAAGGATCCGACCATCACTTTCATGGTATGCGGCGGGGACGGAGACAGTACTTCCCAGGAATGGAACCGGAAGATTTCAGAAATCATTGGAGACAAAATGGATGTGGTATGTCTCCATATGTATTCACAGAAAGAGATACAGGGCGAGCATGACAGCAGGGACATCTACTACGCAACAGCTGGTTCCGTGAAAAAGTACGAAGGGATTTTAAACGACTCCTGCGAGACCATACGCAAAAGCGGCAATCCGGCTGCCATGGCAGCGGTTACAGAGTATAATGTGGGAACCATTATTGACTCTTACCGGGAACAGACATTAGAGGCCGCTATTTTCAATGCCGGCATGCTCAATATGTTTTTAAGGAATACAGATAAGCTCGCCATGTGTAATTTGTCAGATTTGGTGAATGGATGGCCCGGAGGATGCATTGTAAGCAAGGACGGTCATGCATTTGGGACTGCAACGTACCATGTTATGTCCATGTATTCCGGAAGCCGTTTAAAAGAGGTTTTAGACATAGATGTTTTCTCGCCAACCTACAGTACGTCTGAGCAGATTGGAAATATAGAACCGCTTTCCGGTGTCCCCTACGTGGACGCGGCGGCCTGCCTTGACGAAAATGGAAATACGGTTATTTTTGCGCTAAACCGTTCCTGTGACCAGGAAGCGGTTCTTGAAATTAAATATGAAATTTCAAATAAAACCGTGGAAAAAGCAGAAATCACCACCATTACTTCGGAGAAAACTTCCGATATGAACACATTGCCGGATGAATCCATTGTACCGGCTGCCTGCATGATGCAGACACAGTCCGGCAGTGTTACGCTGGCGAAACATTCTGTAAATAGAATCGTACTTCTGCCATAAGATATTCTCATATCACAGACATAGTAGCTGACAGCAGAAGGGTATACTTTGCGTATCCTTGGGGAACATAGAAGGGCAAATATTCGTTCATAAGGGGGTGATATCGTGGACAATCAAAACAACAGACCCAATAGGTTAATCAATGAGAAATCGCCCTATCTGCTGCAGCATGCGTACAATCCGGTGCAGTGGTTTCCGTGGGGAGAGGAGGCATTTGAGAAAGCAAGGCTGGAAAATAAGCCTGTTTTCTTATCTATTGGGTACAGCTGACCTGTCCCGGATGAAGTACATGTCATTGGTGCCATGTGATGGAACGGGAATCATTTGAAAATGAGGTGATTGCGGAAATCCTGAACAGGGAATATGTCTGTGTTAAGGTGGACCGGAGGAACGGCCGGATGTGGATTCTGTATACATGTCAGTGTGCCAGGCCATG
>ENA-OQCK01000664-OQCK01000664.1-human-gut-metagenome-genome-assembly--contig:-NODE-664-length-16584-cov-4.140366_pt1 | contig 16584 bp, 22 predicted proteins | sample MGYA00242498_ERZ504578 | MGnify/ENA primary metagenome ERZ504578 (study PRJEB26092, sample SAMD00036229) | human gut metagenome | host: Homo sapiens | study: EMG produced TPA metagenomics assembly of...
AAATATGTATTATATGTGTGAATTAACTTTGTTTTTGATAAATTGGCAACTCTGTTATCCTTAAAAAATGACTATTAATCTGTCTCGGATATTTTCTTCTTCCATAGACTTCTTTTTGTATACTTTAGATGTTATGCTGTCGTATGAATACGGATGAAGAGCTTTTGCCTTAGTGATACTTGTAAAATAAATTAAGTTATTGCCTTTTTTGTTTTATTGGGGAATGGTTGTTTTTTAAACTTCCTGGATATATAAAAGAAACTTATTTCTCTTTAAAAAGTTGTATATTAGCGCCTTAAAGTTTTTCAAAAGATTATATGGGCAAAAACAAAGAGAAATTAAACATATTCTTGCTTCATTTTTTAGAACGGTTGAATAGCAATGAACCCAATGAAAGGAAGTTATTGAATCGTTGACCGATTTCTGCAACTACTATGACTTTACGAAAGGTTTATCTATCAGACTGACGGATTCCGTTATTTCTTATTGAAAGAAACGATTGGAAATGAAGGTGGGACTATGAAACCCCGTTTCGATATGGGAGAGTTGAAAAAAGGAGCATGTCGATGCTATGAAAGCTCGGGATAAACCTTTCTATGGAAACAGAAATGCGGATGCTTCATGGGACGATATTGACATTCTTGATTTCTACGGTGAGGATTCTTTGTTAATCAGGCATTTTGAAGATACTGAGGGTAAAATCATCGGATTCATAGGTTTTGCAGGCAGGGAGGAAGAGACCTATCTCACGGAAGAGGAGTTGCAAATCATTCATCTCTTGCTGGGCTCGTTCTCTAAGGAAATTACGGTCAGGGAATATAAGGAAAGGGAAGTGAGGGCCAGCAATACATTAGGCAGTATCATGAATAATATGGGCGTTGATATTTACGTCAACTCTTTCGATTCCCACGATATGTTGTATGCCAATAGGTCTATGGTGGAACCATATGGCGGTATCGAGCATTTCTGGGGGAAAAAATGCTGGGAGGCCCTCTACTCGGACAAGACGGGGGAGTGTGAGTTCTGCCCAAAGAGGCATTTGATAGATGAAAACGGACACCCCACCAAAGTCTATTCGTGGGATTATCAACGGCCATTTGACAAGTGTTGGTTTCGCGTGTTCAGTGCAGCCTTTGCTGGGTGGACGGGCAGATGGCGCATGTCATTACCAGTGTGGATATCGATCATCAGAAAAAGATAGAGGAGGAATTGCGGGTCGCCAAGGATAAGGCAGAACATCTGGACCGCTTGAAGTCTGCTTTCCTGGCCAATATGAGTCATGAAATCCGTACTCCGCTCAATTCCATTGTCGGTTTTGCAAGCATCATTGCCGAACTGGACGATAGGGAAGAACGCCAGGAATACCTTGCCATCATGCAGGAGAATACGGAACTGCTCTTGCAACTGATATCCGACATTCTGGATTTGGCAAAGATAGAAGCGGGAACACTTGATTATAATATGGGGTATGTGGATGTCAGTGACTTCTGTAAGGACGTGATGCGCAACTATGATATAAAGGAAGACAAGGCTGTACCGGTTCTGTTGGCTCCCGACTTGCCCGATTACCGTATCTATACCGACAAGAAACGTCTGATGCAGGTGGTCACCAATTTTATAAACAACGCTTTGAAGTTCACCAGTGAAGGGCAGATCCTTTTGGAATATCATCCGGTGGAAGGTACCGGTCAGATAGAGTTTTCTGTGACGGACACCGGTATGGGTATTGCTCCAGATGCCGTGGCTACTGTGTTCGACCGCTTTGTAAAGCTTAATACCTTTGCGAAGGGCACGGGTTTAGGCTTGTCCATCTGTAAAAGTATCATTGAGCATCTTGGCGGGACTATCGGTACTGAGTCGGAATTGGGAGTCGGCAGCCGTTTTTGGTTCAGGCATCCGTGTGCCGAATGATTTTATTTGCCTATATTTGTGCGAACTTCAATATTTATGGATAAAAAACTCTGTACCGATGAAAAACAAGACATGGACGTGCCTGGTTGTTGTGTCAGCAGCATTGCTGATGGCGGGTTGCGGCAGCAGGACAAAGAAACAAACAAATGAAGATGTAAGTATGGATAGTGTCGGTGTAACATGCAGTGGCGTAAAGACCTTGCAACTGGAGGGAGTGCAGGCCACTTGGATTCAGGATAATGCTGGTGAGCATTTGATGCCGAGAACGATTTTCCCGGATGCAAGCGATGAATTGATGGAAAGTTTGTCGCTTCAAGGCGGTATTCCTTCTTCCATGAGCACCTTCCTGGTAGATACGAATGGTATCCGTATCCTTTTTGATACGGGAATGGGAGCTCCCGGCAGTCGTCTGTTGCCCGGATTACAATCTTTGGGTATCTCTCCGGCAGATATTGGATATCTGTATCTTACCCATTTCCATGGCGACCATATCGGTGGAATGATGAAGGGAGACAGTGTAGTCTTCCCGAATGCCGAAGTGTACGCATCAAAAGTGGAATATGATGCCTGGATGGCAATGCCTGCCGAAAGGAAGGCGCAGGTCGTAAAGACGATGGATGCCTATAAGGAACGGCTGCATCTGTTTGAGTTTGGCGATACCTTGCCGGGTAATGTGGTTGCCATGGAGCAGTCGGTCATACTCCCGGTCATACGGTTTTCCAGAGTGGCAAGTTACTGGTGATTGGTGACCTCATCCATGGTGCGGCCCTTCAGTTGGAGCATCCGGAATACTGCGCTTCCTATGATATGGATAAGGAAGCTGCCGTGAAAGCACGCAAGTATTTCCTCCAATATGCCAAGGACAACCAATTGACGATGGCAGGTATGCATCTTCCTGCTCCGGCTTCAAATAGAATGGGAGAGTGTCAAAAGTATATGAGTACTTTCATTATGCTATATTTAGGCGCGGATAGTTCTGAGCCCCTCGTTATTCCTTTTTACTTTTAGAAGCGGCAGTCTTGTTCGATGTATGTCATATATTCGTCGTAACTGATGTGCCTGCCTCCCATTGTTTTGAGGTGAGGGGTTTCGAACTGGCAATCTATCATGACGCCTCCATGTTCCCTGAAGAATTGGGCCAGATGGATGAGGGCCAGCTTCGAGGCGCTGGGAACAAGTGAGAACATGCTCTCTCCAAAGAAACAACGTCCCAGGGTCACTCCGTACAGCCCACCTACCAATTGCTCTTCTTCCCATACTTCCACGCTGGCGGCGAATCCTTGTTCGTGCAGGTGCGTATAGGCTTCCATCATCTTCGTTCCGAGCCAGGCTCCTTCTTGTTCCATCCGCAATTCTCCGCAGGTTTGTATGATGTCTTGGAAAGCTTCGTTGAAGGTGATTTCGTACTTTCCTTTGTTGATGAGCGTACGCATGGAGTGGGAGATATGGATTTCGTCCGGAAAGATGACGAAACGGTCCATCGGGCACCACCATTGTATCAGTTCTTCCCGAAATGCGTACCAGGGGAAGATGCCGTTGGAGTACGCCAGGATGAGGCGGTCAATGGATAGGTCACCGCCCACAGCGAGCAACCCGTCGGGGTCGCCGTAGTGAGGGTCGGGGAAAGCAAGTTTATCCGTCAGTTGAAAGACCATATCGTTATTCGGTTGCGGGTTGTAGTTTCAATGCTCCGTTTTCCACTTGCACGCGGACTTTTCCTCCTGCCTTCAATGTACCGAACAGAATTTCGCGCATCAGCAAGGGTTTCAAGTGGGCGGCTATCACGCGGTCCATCTCCCGGGCGCCGTATTCGGGAATAAAACCCCGTTGGAGCAGCCATTCGTGTGCTTCCTGGCTCAATACCATTTCCACCTGGCGGGAAGACAGCTTGCTGCCTAGTTCTCCGAGTTTCTTGTCGAGGATAAGTGATGCCATCGGGCGGTCCATGTCATGGAAGACCACCGTGGCAGAGAGGCGGTTGATGAATTCGGGCTTAAAGGTTTTCTTGACTTGTTTCAGCATGGCTTCTCCGGCGGTGACCTGACTGTTGAAGCCGATGGACGCTTGGCGGGCATATTGTGCTCCGGCATTGGAGGTCATGATGAGGACACGTGTCGGCAGTCGGCTTTCCGTCCTTTGTTGTCAGTCAGTACGGCATAATCCATTACTTGCAGCAGGATGTTGAATACGTCGGGATGGGCTTTTTCTATCTCATCGAGCAGTAGCACGCAGTTTGGGGTCTTGCGTATGGCGTCGGTCAGCAGGCCGCCGTCCTCGTAACCCACGTAGCCGGCAGGCGAGCCAATCAGTTTGGCTACGGTATGCTTTTCGATATATTCGCTCATGTCAAAACGTTGCAGGGCGATGCCCAGCTCGGCGGCGAGCACTTTGGCAACTTCGGTCTTTCCTACTCCGGTGGGGCCTACAAAGAGCAGGCTTGCCAGCGGTTTGTTTTCGTCCAGCAGTCCGGCTTTGGACATTTGCACAGCTTCCACCACCTGACGGACGGCTTCTTCCTGCCCGTAGATGCGGGAGCTGATGCGTTCGTGCAGGCTTTCCAAGGCGGTGGTGTCGTCCTCTTTCATGGCGAGGGCATTGACTTTGCAGGTACGTGCCAGTATGTCGGTTATCAGTGCCTTGTCCACGGTCTGTTCTCCGGAGTCTGTGGGATGTATTTCCCGGTAAGCTCCTGCTTCGTCCACCAGGTCGATGGCTTTGTCGGGCAGGAAACGGTCGCTGATGTAGCGGGCGCTTGCCTTTACGGCGTAGGGGATGACGTCGGGCTCGTAGGTGACGCCGTGGTAGGTTTCGTATTTCTCTTTCAGGCCTTCTACGATATGTATGGCTTCTTCAATGCTCGGTTCCAGTATGTCTATCTGCTGGAAGCGGCGTACCAGTCCCTTGCTGCGTGCGAAGTAGCGGTTGTACTCGTCGTAGGTGGTAGAGCCGATGAAACGTATTGCCCCGGTTTCCAGATAGGGTTTCAGCATGTTGGAGGCATCCATGGAGCCTTCACCCGTGCGTCCGGCGCCTATCAGGTTGTGTATCTCGTCGATGTAGACGATGGCATTTCCCTCACGACCGATGCCTTCCATGATACTTTTCAGCCGCTTCTCGAAATCGCCGCGATATTGTGTGCCTGCCAGTAGACTGCCCAAGTCCAGCTCATAAATGCGGAAGCCGGCAAGCCGTTCGGGGACGTTGCCCGCTTCGATACGGGCGGCAAGCCCATAGGCAAGGGCTGTTTTGCCTACACCGGGTTCGCCCACATGCAACGGGTTGTTCTTTTCTTTGCGGCAGAGCACTTGTATGGTTCGCTCCAACTCCATCTCCCTGCCGATAAGCGGGTTGTGGCCTGCCAGATGGTCGTTGAGGCAGGTCACGTAGTTACGCCACGGTTCTGTTTTCTCTTGTTCATCGGGAGATGGCGTACCGCCTGCTTCTTCTGCCAGCTCCGCTTCTTCGTAGTGGGTGATGAGCAGGCTGAGGAATTCGGGCAGGTCGCCGCCGACTGCTTCCTTCAGGAAATGGCATGCCCAGGAATCTTCCAGTTGCAGCAAGCCTTGTATCAGATGAGGAACATCCAGCTCTTCGGCGCTGGAATACTCTGTCACCGTATAGGCATGTTGCAGGAGTGAGCTGAGCTGGACGGAAAGTCCCAACTCGTATTCCACATTGTCGGGGACAGTGTCCACTTCTTCCGTCAGATAGTTTTCCAGCGAGATGCTGAGCTCCACATAATTGTAGAAGGTATCTTGCAGGGTGTGGATAAAGGTTCCTGCTCTATAATGGCGCTCAGCAGATGTTCGGGCATGATGAACTCGTGCCGGTAAGACTCGGCCTTTCTTTGTGCGGAAGCGAATGCTTGGTTTACGAATATCGTATTTTTTATATCCATATTGTTTCTTTCTTCTTATTCTTCTTCCTCCGGGGTGACGGTGAGCCGGAGGGGGAAACCTTCATTGCGTGCCATGCGGGTGGCTTTCTGTACTTTGGAGTGGGCGATGTCGTATGAGTAGATGCCACTACCGCGGAGTTGCTCTTGTGCACCTGCAGCATCAGTGTTTCCGCTTCTGCCGATGATTTGTAAAAGACGGTGGTGAGTACTTTTACCACAAACTCCATGGTGGTGAAGTCATCATTGTAGATGGTGACTTTGAAGCGTCGGGGTTCCCGTAATTCTATGCGTTCTTTTTCTTTGAAAGAAGATTGCTGTTGTTCCATTTCTTTTTAAAAACTACTGTTAAGACATTGTTCTACCGTTGTGTGGGCAACGAAAACTCCTGCCAGTCATATTCGTCCCCATACTCGTCGGCTATGGCTATGCGTATGGTGACGTTACCCGTCTTTATCCGTTCTCCGGCACTGATGTTGGCGGTGTATTTCACACCGTTGTGCGGAGTTATTTGCTCTATCATGACCGACGGTGATATGTAAATGCGCTTCATGCCCGTGGTTTCCGCCACCACCGGCACTACGTTGTAGGCTGTTTTGTTTCCTTCGTTCATGATTTCAAAAATCACTTTACAGTTTTCGCCCGAATTGATGACGTGGTTGCGGCTGTCGTCAATGAAACGTATATTCCGTATCCTCAAGTGGTCGATGGCCGATGCTTGCGGCTGTCTTCCGGATTGCGGGGGATAGGGCTGTGTCCTTTCTATCCGGTAGCTGTACTCCTCCTGCTTTTTGGGGGCTGTGGCTGCATTGGCAATGGCAGCTCCCGCAATGGTTCCTATGATGGTGCCGATGGCGGAACCCCGGTATCCTCCTCGCCAGCCTCCGTTGCTGTCTCCTATCAAGCCGCCGATGGCACGCCTACATTACTTCCGATGGCAGCTCCTGCGAGCACTGCGTTAGGGTCGCCTACAGCCATCTGGCTTGTGCCGCATCCGCTGAGGATGATGGTTGCTGCAGGATTCCTATAAAAGACTTTTTCATGTTCATATCCTATAATTATTATGTTGGGCAGATTGTTTTATAAAAGGGCTATTCCCGATAAATCATCTTTTTGGTCATGCCTCCGTCAATGGTGATGTTTTCGCCATTGATGAAGTCGTTTTCGTCTTGACATAGGAATAGGCACATACGGGCAATATCTTCCGGTTTGCCAACCCGTCCGGAGGGATGTTGTGAATGGTCTTCTGCCCGTAATTGTTCATAATCGTGTGTCTGAATCCAGCCCGGAGAGATGGAGTTGACCGTGATGTGCCACTCTGCAAGCGATAAAGCCAACGCATGCGTCAATGAATAGATACCTCCTTTGGAAGCTGCATATCCTTCACTGCCCGGTTCACTCATCAGATAGCGGGTAGAACAGAGATTAATGATTCTTCCGTAGGTATTCGTGCTGTTTTGACTTTTGCGGTGTACTGCCAACGCATGTGAAGTAATGAATACCGGACGTAAATTCACAGACAATATTTTATCGAACGTCTCCACACTCGTTTCTGTGATGGGAGAGAATTCACTGATGCCGGCATTGTTTATAATGATGTCAATATCCCCCCATTCCTTGAAAATATTTTGCAGGCAAAGTTCCAATGCTTCTTTGCTGTTTAGGTCGACGGGGTGAAATTGTGCTCCGGTGGCTTGGGCGGTTTGTTGTCCTTCCAGTTCATTCTTGTCACAAAAGGCTACTTGGTAATTAAGCTTGCAGAAGGCTTCTACAATGGCTTTGCCAATCCCCCCGGCACCTCCGGTCACGAAAACTTTCTTTCCGCCTTTTTTGAGGGGAAGTGTCGGCTTATGTAGCGTTTGTACCTTGCCGGATTTTTTCGCTTTCTCCCAAGCTGCTTTGCGTGCCTGGTATTGCTCGTACTGATTTTCAAGATAATTATCGGCCATATATGTTTCCGGTTTTATTGTTTAACTACGGCGTGTGTCACTTCGTACCCGATGACTACTGCCAGTCCGTTCTGTTTTAGGTATTGTCCGATGGCGGGTACGTAACCGCATCCGTTCAATATGAGCAGGGAGGTGGTCAGTATAGCAATCTGTTTCTTCATGTCATTTTGACTTTATTTGGTTTAATGTTACAAAGGTAGAGAAAGTATTGAAAAGGCTATAGGGGTAGCATTATGTTTTCTTTCCTTTTGTCATATTATTTTTTTCAATGTGGTGATTCACCTCTCCATTAATGAGAGTTATATGATGGCTTTTACTGATTTTTCCTACTTTTTGTTTGTGGCTTTTCCCACTTTTACGAAATAAGTTACATATTTCTGTAATTAGAGCTGTCAAAATGGCTATAATGATGGGAACTAACCACTCTTTATTATTTTGTATGAATTCTACTGGATTGCTCATATTTGTATGTATTTATTAAAGTTAGATATGGATAACGGTGATGAATGAGTGAGTTTCCCTATGATTTTTGTTCCAATATATAATCCTAAGATACTTAAACTTAATCTTGTTAATGTAGAACTATTTAGTAGATTGAATACTTGCTCCCAGTTCTTATTTAAATTACAAAAATAGTTTCTGACTTCTGTGGCTGTAAACGGTGGCATTTCCTTTTTAAACTCTTCAATCAAAGGAATAAGATATTCTTGTTCTCTAACTTTTAATTTTTTATAGAAAAGATCACTGTTTACCTCTGTAAAAGAAAGTGTGTCTTCTTCGTGAGACGTACAAAACATACAACTTCCCATATCGTTTACTGCATTCATAATTTCGGGATGAATTGATTTGAAGTCCTCTAAAAAACGTCTGTCTATTTTTTGCCTGAAGAATAAATCATATTGTTTCAGTAAATGATTCTCAAAAGTATCTATCGGATAAAAACCAGAAATATTCATGGTAGCATTTCTTTGAATTATATACTCGATATCAATGGTCTTAATATTGTAAGCTATGTCAACAATGGGGGAGAGTTGTTTGAAAAACAGTTCCAGCATAAATGAAATAGAAGGATTGACCATCTGCTGTCTAAGCATCATGAAGGTAATCAAAGCAGATGTTGATGCATTTAGGTTAGGTATAAGTTTTATCGCTTCGTTTAATATGGCTTTTTCTGTTGATATGTTTTGAAAATTTAGTCTGTCAATTAAAACGTCTATAATAAACTCTTTTGCTCTTTTATCTTCTGTGGAAATATATTCAATTAGGGTATCATGTAAAAAGGCTTGCATAGATAAAGACTGGACCTTTCAGTCAGGTGTTTTTGTTGTTCTTTTGCTAGCTTTTCAAGAATACTTTTTATACACTCTTCAATTTCTTGTTTAGCTTGTTCTATGGCTGTGGTAGTGTATTTATCAAAGTCTGTCCGTAGGATTTCGAGGCAAGAGGTCTGGAGGTCTTTAGAGATTTGCCCATCAATTGTTAGATTTCCATTGATAATAACTACATTATTAGAGTTCTCAATCTTTCCAATGTACTGTATTTTATTGTTGTCTAACATATTCAGTTGTTTTTGATTTTTTTTTACTCTATTGAGTCATGTGGTATATTCACATGCTTCACCAATAGACTTATCTTTTCTCCGAATAAGTTCACTATATTGATACAAGATAACCTTCATCTCTCTTCCTTCTTTTTTCCTTGAATTCTCTTTACTTGTTCCTCTATTTCCTCAATCGAAGGCAGTTGACTTTTAATATCTTCGGGAATCAGCTTAGACAGCTCATACTCTGATATGCCGATAGCTGATTTGTTGATTCCAGTGCATATTGCGCCATTACTTGGTTTTTTGTCTTGCAGATAAGCAAGCCGATGGTGGGGGTATCGCCAGGTTTACATTTTAGATGGTTTACGGCACTGATATAAGTACCGAGTTGACCTATAAATCAGGTTTGAACTTCTGCACTTTTAGCTCGATTACGCAATAACAACGCAGTTCCAAGTGGTAAAAAAGCAAGTCGGGATAGATTGTTTCATCGCCTACTTCCAAAGGCATTTGACGTCCTACGAATGCAAATCCTTTACCCAATTCAAGCAGAAAACGAGTGATATTCTGTGTCAAAACCTTTTCTAACTCTAATTCTTGAAAATCTTTGGTAATGGTCAGGAAATCGAAGTTATAGGGGTCTTTGAGTGTCTGTAGAGCTAGGTCACTTTGCGGTTTTGGTAGCAGACGACTGAAATTGTTTACCGCTTTGCCTTGCCGCTCATAGAGATTGGTATCAAGAAAGTTGAGCAAAACGGCACGACTCCAGCCGTTTTCTACAGTTTCATTCAGATAGAATAGAGCCTTATCCACTTCCTTGCATTGGGAGATGATATAGAGATGATGCCCCCAAGGGATGGAGAAAAATTTCTCTTCACCTAATTTGGAAACAACTTGTTGCCAAATTGTATATGGCTCATTATAAAATAGATACCACTGCTTTATACTGCGTATGTTTCTATATGAGAACCCTTTCATATCAGGAAATTCTGCCATCAGCTCACGACTCAACTCTTCGAGAAATCCGCTTCCCCAAGTCATTTCTTTCTGCCGTTCTATAATTTCTGCCCCCAGTTGCCAGTAAAGGTGAAGCAGTTCGCTGTTCACGCGTACAGCCGCTTTAATCTGTGCACTACGAATGTCTTGTTTTAGGTGGTTTACCCAATCCTTGAACGGTTGATTTATAGATAGTGCTGTTTTCATATTTTTATTTTCTTCATCGTCATATTCGATGTTTCTATTTCACAAAGTTAAGAAAAAGAATTTATTTCAACTGTAATCCTTTCCGTCTTTTCTACCTCTCCACTTTTACCACACAATATACCATCTCCCCCTCTCTTTCCTTTACCTCATCCCGTGTTGCTGCAATATCCTTCCGAACACGTTCACCCGTTTTGCAGAGAATAGGTATCGCACTATGTCGCTGTATTTCCTCCTATATTTTCGCAGGCGATAATTATTCCCCTTGTAGGGCTTCAAAAGGGAATCCGTCTGTTTCCCTAAGGAGAACGGTTTGTTTCAATATGGAGAACAGTTTGTTTCATTAGTAGGAAACAGTTTGTTCCGTTAAAGAAAACAGTTTGTTTTATTGAGTGCGAACAGTTTGTTTCATAGTATGTGAACACTTTGTTTCTTACTGTTGTAACAAAGTGTTCACCGTTGTGAACTAAAGTGTTATCTATATTTTCAGTGATAAAATGACATGAAAAGGGGGCTGAAGATTACCTTTCTACCATTTGTATTCCTCGCTGTAAGATCGAAAGCCGGTTCTCCCGGAATGTTGTATTGGTGGAAGTTCTGCGGATATAGTTCTGGTCTTCGGGGGAAAGGTAAGATTCTTCCCGGTAGAAGCGGTAGTATTTTCCGCGGCCGAAATGGGCTATCAACTGGCTTTTCAGAGGTTGGAGATTCTTGTAGGGAACTTCATCGAGCAAGTGGCTGATTCCCCATGCGACATGTATCTTTTGTGTCGATTGGAAATAGGCGCATTGGCTGCTATCCTCTGGAATACACAGTGGATTGATGATGCGGATGGACGGGTACTCGGGGGTATCGCGAAGGGCGGCTAAGCGATGCAGGCAGTTGTCGGCTTTCGGGCATTGGTTGTTGAAACAGCGTGAGTAGTTGGCAGGTGCTAAAGGTTTCTCGGAAGAATGTTTCATGTTTATATATACTTTGATGAAGCGACAAAGATAGCACTAACTTTTTGATATAGCCTTCTGTTCTCTTGTTTGAAATGCCCCCTCATTGAAAAAACAGCAGCCGGAACCACTGAATTCAGTAATTCCGGCTGTACCGTTCTTTCTTATAAGTATGGATGGACTATTTCACCTGGATGATGTCATAATTCAAGTCACTCACTGCTTCCTGCAGGCTGTCGTTGACAAGCGCAGGTTGTGTCGTTCACTACTACGAAGTACACCGGAGTGTCCCCGTCGTTCGGGTCAGCTTGATGGCTGTTTTCTTCTTGTTGTCGACGTCTTTCTGGATAACTTCTTTCTTTCCTTTGGAAGTAAGCTCTTGTTCTTTCCGGGGCCTTCGGCATCCAGATAAGTTGTTACCAGCGTGTAGCCGCTTTCTCCGTCGGGACCTACACTGTCTACGCTCAATACATACTGGATGCCCGGACCGTCGGCGGCGGGAAGGATTCCTTCGTATACGGCTACGGCAGACGAGTCATTGCCGGTAACAGCCATTACACTTTCGTCCATGGCGACGGCGTCATTGTTCTGAGTTCCTTTTGATTGGCAGGATACCAATGCAGCGGCAAGGGCTGCAATCATCATTACTTTTTTCATTGCTTTAATGGTTTAAGTTAATTATAAAGACGCAATAGCGTTTGTTATTCATCTTCTTCTTTCTTGATGACGAGCAGCTTGTCCACCCGTCCGCGGTCCATATCCACCACTTCGAAGTCCAGGTTTTTGTAGCTGAACAAGTCTCCGGCTTTCGGCACCCGTCCTATCAAGAACATGGCAAGACCGCTCAAGGTGGTGAAGTCTTCTTCTTTCAGGTCATCATAGTTCATAATGCCCATCGCCTCCATAAAGTCATCCAGATTCATGGAAGCTTCCACCAGCATGGAACCGTCTTGACGAACAACGATTTCCTCTTCTTCCGTTTCATTCTCTTCGAGGATGTCTCCGAAGATACTTTCCGTCAAATCGTGCAGGGTGATGATACCTTCTGTATTTCCATACTCGTCTACAACAACTCCGAACTTGTTTTTGTTCTTCTTAAACAGCTCTAAAACTTTCTTTGCATACAAACTTTCCGGAATAAACAAAGCAGGGCGTGCAATACTACGTAAGTTGAAGGGTTGTTCGCCGCCCATCATCAAGATGATGTCCTTTACGGAAACCACACCGATAATCTCGTCCTTTCCCCGCTCCACCAGGAGATATTTGCTGAAGTGTTCTTCGTGGATGATACGCAGCACCTCTTCCGGTGTGTCTGTGGGATGGAGCACGACGATGTCGCGGCGATAGGTCATCAGGTCATTCGCTCTTTTGTCCGAGAAGCGGAACACGTCACGCAACATTTCCGTTTCGTCTTTGTCGATGACGCCTTGTTCCGAGCTTTGGTGCAGAATCATCTTCAGTTCGTCTTGTGTCATTTGGCGTTCTTCGCCGCTGTTCAGTCCGATGAGTTTGTTCATCAGTTTGGTGGAAGCGCTCAGCAGGCATACAAACGGATAGGAAATCTTGGTCAGCACAATCATGAAGGGGCTGAGCATGGTGGCCCATCGTTCCGGGTTGTTCAAGGCGATGGACTTGGGCACCAGTTCGCCTATGATGAGCGACAGATAGGTGATGATGGCTACTACGGTAATCATGGCGAGAGTCTTGGCATAGGCGGCTACTCCCGGAATGAGGCGAACAGCGGTTCTACGTCATCAGCGATGGTGGCACCACCATAGGCACCGGATACGATACCGATAAGAGTAATACCGATTTGGATGGTGGAGAGGAATTTTTCGGGTTCTTCCAGTTGTTTCAATACTCCTTTGGCTCTTTTGTTCCCTTTTCCGACAAGAGTTTCAAGGCGTGCTTTACTTGAGGAGACTAAAGCGATTTCATACATGCAAAAATGCCGTTCAGAATAAGTAAAAGTAGAATGATAATAAACTCCATAGTGGATTTTGAATAGTTTGTGAGGCAAAGATAATGATTTTTCAGTATTTATTGTTAATATTGCCATCCGTTAGAAAAAATAAACAATAAATAGATGAAAAAAAGAATTATTGCCTTGGGGCTTTTGTGGTGTCTGTCTGCCGTAATGTTGCAGGCGGCACGTGTAGACACGGTGTTGGTGAGAAGTGCAGCCATGAATAAGGATGTAAAAGTTGTGTATGTATTGCCTGATAAGGCTATCGGCAAGCAGGCTTGTCCGGTGGTTTATCTGTTGCACGGTTATGGCGGCAATGCGCGGAGCTGGGTGCAGCTGAAGCCGGAATTGCCGCAGATGGCGGATGAGAAAGGAATCATATTTGTATGTCCGGACGGCAAGAACAGTTGGTATTGGGACAGTCCGGAGAATCCTGCCTACCGTTATGAGACTTTTGTCACCTCGGAATTGGTGAAGTATACAGACGGGAACTATGCTACCATTCCCGATAGAAAGGCGCGTGCCATCAGTGGATTGAGTATGGGCGGCCACGGTGCTTTGTGGAGTGCTATCCGTCATAAGGATGTGTTCGGTGCGGCGGGCAGTATGAGTGGAGGAGTGGATATACGGCCGTTCCCCCAGAATTGGGAAATGAACAAGCAGTTGGGAGAGTTTGCTGCCAACAAGGCATCTTGGGATGCGCATACGGTGGTCAACCAGCTGGATAAGATTGTAAATGGCGACTTGGCGCTAATCATCGACTGCGGTGAGGCCGATTTCTTTCTTGAAGTGAACAAGGACTTGCACAACCGGCTGCTGGCAAGGAAGATAGACCATGACTTCATCACTCGTCCCGGTGGACATACCGGAACGTATTGGAACAACTCCATAGACTATCACGTCCTTTTCTTCGACAAGTTCTTTAAGAAGTAAGTAACTTATTATTCGATGGTATAGTTCACGGTGCGTGTGTAGTCCTGCTCGTAGCCGTTCCTTATATGCCTGACGACTGCATGGCAGGAAGTGACGATACCCCGGTTATCTAACGTATAAGTATAGGTGGTGGTCTCTTCACTTTCTCCGTTGCTGTCCGGGATGAGTTGGGTAATCAGATAGTTTGCAGGTTCTCCCAATATCTTCCCGTATATGGCAACCGCATGCATGGAAAGCGGATACATGTCCGTAATGAATAGGCTTGGTATTTCGGAGATATTTGCAATTTCATTGCCTGATGGTGTGGTAGCCGTACTGTTGTGCTCAAAAGTGTCAACCTTTTGCTGTATGCGCAATGCCCGGAAGTTGCTGTAGTCTATTGTAATGAATGAGTATTCTTTTCCGTCGTCCAGCTTTTCTGTGATGTTTTCCAGATAGTATTTGTCTTCGGTGTTGATGAGGTAGGAGAAGGTGTAAGTACGGGTATTTCCTGCCATATCCTGACTGGTACAAGTGGTGGCATAACCTTTGTCATTCAGCGTGTAGGTTGATACTGTACCTGCTTCGTCGGTTATCACGGCTTGATGGTCCTTGTATTCGACAGTAGTGGTATTCTCTATCTCGAAGAGTTCGTCTCCTGCTGTAAAGCTCTGTTTGCCGGTGTAGCCGGTCAGCCTGCCTGCACTGTTGTAAAGGTAGGTGTGGGTGGCAGTAACCGGTTGCGCATCGCTCTCTATCACTTCTTTGAGTTCGATTTTGGAGAAAGGAGTGGTGGGGTAGGTTGACGGCTCCGGTTCTGGCGTATCACTGCCATTGTTATCATCGCTGCAAGCTGCCAGTCCGCCGAGCAACAGCAGGCTGAACATGATTCCCGAAAATCGGGTGATGATTGTAACTCTTCTGTTTAGTTTCATCCTATTTGTCTTTTTATTTGATGCGTACGGCATGGCTTGCCCGACGTTCAATGGAGTTTGCGAGAGTGGTCACTCTTAAAGAACGGGTATCTTCTTGTGCGGGCGGTTGTATGCTTCCGTCGATGGCGCCGAGTGCAGTGCTCAATAAGGCTTCGTTGGTATCTCCAAAGGGCAGGAAACGTGACATGTCGCTCATCTCATTCACTACATATCCCGAGTAGGCCGGTTGGAATCCGGATTCATAATCAGATTTCCCTTCCGAATTGTATATCTTGCAGACGATGGGATTCATCGTTATCATCAGTTCGGGGCTGGAGAAATTCCTGGAACCTACATTCTTGCCTACAGTAGTACCGCCGATGATGACAACATCCATATACGGGTCGAGGCAGTTAATCACCATTTCGGAGGCGGAGGCAGTCTGGCTGCTGGTAAGTACGTAGAGAGTATTCAGGTTTAGGTTTGCTCCGTTTCCGATGAGTCCGGAGTTCAGGGTGAACGGTACTATCTGCGGATTGAAGTGGTTGTTGAATTCCAGGTACCCCAACTCTTGTCCCAAGGCGGAGGAAGGTGCAAGCATGGTACACAGCAATTCTGCGCAACTCAGTAATCCACCGTTGTTGTAGCGCAAGTCAAGGATGAATTCGTTGACTTGCTGTGATGCGAAATATTGGAATGCGCTGCGCAGGTCGTTGTCATATTCATTACTGTTGTCCGTGGGGCCGGAACTGAAGTGGTTGTAGACCAGATAACCTATTTTCTTGCTGCCTGATGTATATACATTCTTATAGTGCACCGGGTTGTCGTTGACGGGACGCGCCGATGCTATCTGTCTGGGTTTGTCGTAAGCAACGATGGCATTTTTCTCCACGTCGTAATAACCTACTGTAAGTTCCATGGCACTACTTCCATACAGTTTCTTATAATTCTGTTCAGTAATAAAGTTCCCGTCCATCTTCATAATCCAGTCACCCCGTTTCAGCCCGATTTCCGAGGCCGGGCTTCCGTCGGCAACGTAAAGAATCTGTGCAACAATGGCATTCTCTTCTCCTTCTACTTCTATCTGGTTGGTAGTGAACTGGAATCCGTAGCTGTAATCCGTATAGGGGATGCTGCGGGTAGTGGTGACGCTGACCAGACTGTCGATGGTGGAGAATTTGTCTTCTTCGGATTTGAGCGAGGCAAAGAAAGTGAAAGGGGCTTGAAAACCTTAAATCCGCAACTCCATTCCCGAAGTGCTACCTACATAAAGAGAAATGGACTTTTGATTCGTAAGATAACCATTAAGTCCTCGCGTCCGTTTCAATGCGCATACCATCCCCTTACCCCATA
>ENA-OQCK01000665-OQCK01000665.1-human-gut-metagenome-genome-assembly--contig:-NODE-665-length-16583-cov-3.909456_pt1 | contig 16583 bp, 15 predicted proteins | sample MGYA00242498_ERZ504578 | MGnify/ENA primary metagenome ERZ504578 (study PRJEB26092, sample SAMD00036229) | human gut metagenome | host: Homo sapiens | study: EMG produced TPA metagenomics assembly of...
GTTAATCAGAGGGTCCTTGGTTCAAGTCCAAGAGGAAGAGCGAAAAAACTTGAATGCATATTCTTCCTTAGCTCAGTCGGTTAGAGCATCTGACTGTTAATCAGAGGGTCCTTGGTTCAAGTCCAAGAGGAAGAGCGAAAAGGTTCGTCAATTAGGCGAACCTTTTTTGTTTCCCACATTATCCCACACAAAAGACAAACATTTCTATTTCATATTCAAAGATTTAACATACATTTGCCAAATGTAAAGTAAGGAGTTTCATAAAAGCACCTGTCTTTATTTATTAGAAAAACATATTTTAATCCAAACACCAAACTACAATGAAAACTCTTTTATTCTTTTTAGTCATAGGATTCAGCCTATGTACCGCTGGTAAAGCACAAACCTCTCTTGTTTCTACGCGAGAAAAATTCCGCCACCATGAAATATCCGTCAGTTACGGCTTCCTCCCCATTACCGACGCCAATAGTATAGCCGAAGAGTTTATTGCTCCGACAGCAAGTTTTGGAATCTATACACGCGAGAAGACCAGCTATTACGGCGCTCTGAATATCAGTTATATTTATAGAATCAACCGTAAAATCAGCCTAGGCGTAACCGGAGGAATAACCGGTAATAGAGGGACGGCCAGTAGCCTTTATGAAGTTTTGGATGAGAATAAGAACGATGACCGGCGCTATCTGTATATCCTCCCCACCTTCCGGTGGCATTGGTTCACCCGCCCCCAATTCTCCCTATATTCCTCTGCAGGGCTCGGCGCCTATTTCCTCCGGAACAGCTTTGGAGGAGACACTTATCACAAAAAGGAATTTGCCTATCAGTTCAGTTTTCTGGGTATCGAATATGGAAATCAGTTTGCCTTCTTCACCGAATTCGGCGTAGGATATACGGGAACAATCGTGGCAGGCGGACGTTTCCGCTTCTGATTCACGAACCCGCCACTGCCAGCGTCAGGATACTAACATGTACGCCTCCCACATCTTTAAGCGCATCGGCACATGCAGTTGTAGTGGCTCCGGTGGTCAGTACATCATCCACAATAAGGATATGTTTCCCCACAAAGCGTTCCGGATAGCGGAGAAGGAAAATACCGTCTACATTTTCCCAACGCTCGTAAGCAGACTTTCGGGTCTGCGTTTCCGTATGTCTTCTGCGCAGCACGGAGGACACATCAATAGGAATACCCGTTACGGCAGAAACGCCGCGCGCTATACATTCACTCTGATTGTATCCGCGCAACTTTTGTTTGCGGGGATGTAGAGGAACGGGGATAATTACGTCTATACCACGGAAAAAACCGGTAGCCGCCAGCTCCGCTGCCATAAAACGCCCCATTATTTCTCCCAAATCTTTCCGGCCTCCATACTTCAGTTGATGCAGGATGTGGCGGAAATCACTTCCTTTGTGATAATAAAAGAAGGAAGTGCCGCGTTCCAGAGGTATCTTCCCCCAAAACATACGCTCCACGGAGTTGTCTTCGCGAAGATGATAGTTTGTCCGTGGCATATTCATATTACACCTGATGCAAATGCCCTCTTCTCCCTCTTGCAAAGAGCTCCCGCATACAGCACACTGACGCGGGAAGAAGAGATGGACAAAGGACAAGAACCAGGCTTTAAATGTGTTTTCCATAAAAAAGTGTAATAAGGCAATAAGAACCGTATCAGAATGGCAGCGCTCCCGTACCAACCGCAAAAACAACGGATGCAGCGGCCCGTTGGTGGCTATGATATGATGCCCTTCTATAAAGTTCTCGTTTCCCAAAAAGTCTGTTACCTTACCGCCGGCTTCCAACACCATGAGTGCAGCCGCAGAGAAATCCCACTTACCGATAAAAGCTTCCAGCCAAGCGTCAAAACGTCCGGCAGCCACATAGCAGAGGGCAAGCGCCGCCGAACCATTCATGCGAATGCCTGCAACCTTACCGTAAAGTTCGTGTATCAAATGTTCGCCCGTACGGGCATACTGCTCGAAATTGTAGGGTAACTCTGTCACCACAAAAGCGTCTTTCAGTTCACTGACAAGCGAAACACGCAACCGTTCTCCGTTCACATAGGCTCCTCCTCCTTTCCAAGCATAAAAACACTCGTCTCGGCAGGGTTCATAAACCACACCCAGCAAAAGCGACTGCTTGTCACGCAAGGCAATACTTACACAATAGGGAGCATTGTCGTGAATATAGTTCGTTGTCCCATCCAAAGGATCCACTACCCAGCAATACGTTTCGTCACTATAGGCAGCAGACCCTTCTTCGGCAATGAATCCGGCTTCGGGAAGCAATTTCCTAAGGGCAGATACAACCTTTTTCTCGGAAGCCTTGTCCACATAAGATACATAATCGTGCGCATGTTTTTCCTGCACCACCTCCCGACGAAACTTTCCGCTCTTCCTTCAAAAAATGCCCGGCTTCACGGGCTACACAGCAGACAGCCTCTGTCAACGCCTTCAAATTTTCCATATTCTTATATTATTTACCATTCGCATCTTCCTGATAAATGAGCCTCCCCCGTTGGCTGACCGTCCACTCACCGTCTTCCAGACGTACGTTTTTCGTATCATCATCTTCCACATTCCAGGCATATCCACCGGCAGGCAGACCTCGACGGTCCAGAATTTCGTTCGAAACACCTTCCTCCGAGAAAAACAACTCCACTTGCGTAGAGTCCGGACTGAACACCAAGAACAAAGTCTTCCCGGCATCATCCACTGCATTCATGCGGACACCTTTCTCCCACAAATGGATGCAATCTTTCTGCACCTCGCTCCACGTATATCCGGCAGAAGCAATACAACCATGTTCGTCTTTATCACTACCAACCACGGCCTCTTTTTCCTTTCTCTCCGAAGTTTCCGCTTCCTTTTTACCGCCGTTTCCACAACCGGTCAACAAAGCTCCGGCACATATCAGGCACATAGATACAACCTTCATATTCATACGCTTGTTTTTATTAGTTTTCAATTGACAAAGTTAAAAACAAATCGGCAGTACTAAAAGTTTCTTCCCTTTTTATACGCACGGCTCTTTCGTTTAAAGGAGTTATCGGGAGTCAGAAGGAGTCATCAGCCGGCAAGTCGGCTTAGGAGTTAAAGCCGATAGTTCTGTGAATACATACACAAGAGTATCGGCTGTAACCCCTAGCGGAGCAAAGTGATAACTCCTCTAACTCTCTTGCTTGTCATGGCTTGAGATATACCACTGTTTTTCCACTACCATATTTGCGAATAATACCTTCTTCCAGAAATAGGTTCAAATCGGCCACCGCCTGATGTTTCGCCTTTCCGGTCAGCTGTTCATAATCAGTACGCGTAATGCAGCCATACTTATTCAAATGCTGCAACAGTTTTTTTCTCCGCTCCTCCAATGTCAATTTGGAATGAGAGATATAGGGAGATGCTTTCCGTTCCAGCTCCATTGTCTGAAAGCGGTTGCGGAATCTACTGCTGATACGTAAGTTCACATTCTGAAAATGTACGGACGGAGAGCGAATATCCTTTTTATTCGCCACGGCCTTGTCGCACTTCAATGACAACGAAAAGAATCCCAATTCGCCCACTTCAACTATCCATCCGTCTGCCAGCCAACTGTGCAACTCATCCGTTATAGCCTGCAACGTGCCATCGAGAATGGCAGGGCTGAAACCGGTAGCCTTGTGAACCAGTTCGCGGAATTTATCGGCAGGAATGGTTCCTTTGGGAAGAATACGGGCGTGAAGCAGCTTTTCTTCACCGTCCTCCGGAGAAGGATTGGGGGTCTGGTATAAATCGTAATAAGCACTCATATAATTTAGAATATCAGTTGGGCAATATTATTCATTCAATGCTGCAAGAACAAGTCCTGATGCACCGAGTTTAATTCGTTAGACAATTGTTGCTGTTTCGTTAAACGTCCATCTTACGAAAGAACAACAATTGTCTAACGGAAAGAAGACATCTGTCTAACGAATTAAAAACAACGCCCAAAAGTATTAATAAAAAGGGAAGTAGGGATTAAAAAAGGGGAAAAATCGCTCTAATAATAGGTTCATTGGCGTAATAAAAGCTTTTATTCAGTTGGTTTTTAAACAGACTCTTAAATGAGCAAAGTTGAGAATAAAAAGTTGCCGTTCCAAACAAAGAAAGAATGTTTATTTTGCTCCTGCTGGGCAACTCCATAACATCGCCATAGAACACCTTCCAAGCAGCGACTCTACTTTTATAGCGGAACAAATAAATTTCTATCGGTTGTCGTCTACGCGACAATTGGTTATGATAAAAGACAAAAGCCATATTAAAGAAGCTGTTCTCTATGGAGGTCTTAAATATGATGCTGATACAACAGCTTTAGTAGTCGAAAACAAAAAATATACTGATATTCCTCGAGACTTGAATATTCAACATACCTTCTATCCGGATTCCCTAAACCTGCGTGACGGAGCCAAATACCTTCCCGCCACTAAGATAGAAGCTGAACAAATTAAACAAGCACTAGAGAATACGAGACTTCAGCCAGCCTTATATATGGATTTACGAGGTACAGAAGAATCTTTTAAAGCTTTATCAGGTAAGAATATCAGTATGCTACATATCGCCACTCATGGTTTCTATTGGACAGAAACAGAAGCCAGACAGACAAAGGATCTTGATTTCTTGATGATGGGAGACAATAACCAATCACGCTACGTAGAAGACAAAGCATTGACTCGATCAGACTGCTATTGTCAGGAGCAAATATTGCACTGAAAGGAAATCCTTTGCCGGAAGGATTAGAAGACGGCATACTCACCGCCAAAGAGCTTGCCGGTTTAGATTTACGAGGGTTAGACCTGGTAGTACTTTCTGCCTGCCAAACCGGACTGGGAGAAATAACCGGTGACGGAGTATTCGGCTTGCAACGCGGTTTCAAAAAAGCGGGAGCCAACACATTATTAATGAGTCTCTGGAAAGTGGACGATAATGCTACTCAACTCTTGATGACACAGTTTTACAAGAATCTGCTCGCAGGAAAGAGCAAATTTGAATCTTTGCGCGAGGCCCAGAAGTATGTACGTGACTACGAAGTTGAAATTGAAACAACTCCCGACAAGCGCTGGCAGTCAGAAGCCAGGCAAAAAGAAAAACAGAGCAAAAAGCCTATGCCCAAAGAGTTCAAGAAAATAAAAAAATATAAGGATCCCTTTTACTGGGCTGCATTCATTTTATTGGATGCAATTGATTAACTCTTAATTTATGAAAAACATGAAAAATTACTTATTGTGCATATTCCTTGCAGTATTTACCATCAGTATTTATGGGCAAAACCACAAGAATGCTGCGGACTATAGGACAGATGCAATAAATGGAAACGCGATTGCACAATTCTATCTCGGACAGAGCTACTTTAGGGGATGGGGTATAAAACCTGATACCATACAAGCCGTTTATTGGTGGCGAAAGTCGGCTGAGCAAGGAAATCCTGCTGCACAAAACAATATGGGTGCAGCCTATAGTAATGGCTGGGGGAATTTAACTCAAAATAAAGAAACGGCCATCTATTGGTATAAAAAAGCAGCTGAAAAAAATGGGGCTTTTCCACAAAGAACCTTGGACGCATATATGAAGACAAAGAAAACTATGAAGAGGCTTTTATCTGGTATAAAAAAGCCGCCGAACACAATAATAGCCCGGAATCTTATTATGCACAAAGCCGCTTAGCCTATTTACTGAAAAACGGGTTAGGAGTCACAAAGAATTACCCCGCCGGAATGGCATGGACAAAACGAGCAGCTAAAAACGGGAATGCAAGCGGACAGATTTCGCTTGCAATCTCTTATGAATACGGCATAGACAACATCTTGAGAAAAGATGGGAATTCAGCGTTATATTGGTACAAAAAGGCTGCTCTCAACAAAGACATTGGAGAACTCCAGAAGTCTATAGCAGAAGCTGCCATAGAAAGATTGGAAGAAGCGGGATTCAACGGACAGAATACTCTCCTCAAAATGATACCGGACTATAAACCATTCTACACTGCACCTTCGGAAAGTGAACAGAAAAGCATGCATGAATCTGTTCGCAATAGCACGGTAGAGTGGGGAAAAACAATAGAAGGAGAGGCTTCTCTAGGACAAACCCAAAATGATGAAATAAATGGATTCAGGGTAGAATTCAAAGAAGATAATATTAAAATTGGCTTTACTAAAAACTCAGAATTCACTTTATTCATCCATATTCAAGAAGATGACATAATAGTTAAAAATGGCTCTGAAAATGGTGTAGAATACAACCGAAACACCGGAAAACCGTATATGCTGCTCCGCCCCTACAGTTATGAAATAGAAGCCAAAGAATATCCCGGACAAATATTTGAACGGACAAACTACACAAACGGGAATAAATATTGGGGAGAAACCTATAATGGACAACGCCACGGATACGGCATTCATATCTGGGAAAATGGGAATATGTGGTTCGGCCCTTGGAAGGATGGTGAAAGAAATGGATACGGCGCTTACTTTGATATTACGGCACACACCATTCAGTCAGGAAAATGGATTGGAAATGAATTGATAGCCGGTACTTCTTATATCTGTAAAGAAAAAGCGGAACCGGTTCTTCCAGCCAGAACCAGAACCGTTTCAAAACCATTTTCCTATAGCGGTACTGTTCGCTATATAAATTTACCGACCAGCTCATACATGTCATACATCACAGAAGCCATCAACAAATGGGGGAAATGCCGTACCGGAGCAATCACTATGTATGGAGCAGGAGTAGGAGTGTATGGGAATAGTGGATATGCCTACACCGGCAGTACTCCCAGCAAGCTTAAGAAACGTATAGAAGAAGCCAACAGCAGCAATGCTGAAATAACAGACATCAACATCACTGAAAATGGCAACTATGTAATTATCTTAGGCGGTTCAGGGTATTGGACTCTTGGTTATCCGGATGCATTCCTCAAAAAACTGGAACAATATCGTACAGGAGATTTAAGAGACGACAATATTCTTTCGGCCTGCTTCAATGATAGAGGAGAATGGGTAGTTATCACGGACAAGCATTACAGCTATTCAAATGAAACCATCAAAAATTTCATACTGAAAGCCGAAGAACTATACGAAGAGGTTTACTATGCCTATATTACCAATTACGGATGATAGCTTGCTGCAAAAACGGAGTATATTACAAAAACATTCCATCCAATTTGGCAGAGGCATTGAAGAAACTCACATTCAAACCCAAAGTCATCAAGTTTACAGACAATGGATTGTACTTGATTACAGATGGAGAATCACAAAATTATTATTTTATGTAATCACTCATTTTTTTTAAATATAGGCAATAGGTTATAGCATAGGACTTTCCATGTCGTCAAATGGCTAAATACAACGTTAAAAAAAGTCGTTCAGTCCCGTTAAAGCACCATGCCGTTTTTAAGTGTTGTAACTTCGCACCGTGGTCACAAAGAAACAGGTCTCGCTAACTGACGAGTGAACGAAACCGCAAGTAACAACCATTAAAAACAAAAAACATTATGGCATTTCGTTATGTAGTAAAAAAGAGAATGGTAGCATTGGTACCAAAACCGAGAAGTATGTAGCTGCTTCTTATTCCGTAGCAAATATTGATTTTGATAGATTATGCGACCAGGTGACCAGTCAAGGGATGGTGCCAAGAGGTATCGTAAAAGCCGTATTGGACGGTATGATTGACGCACTCTGCACCTATGCCAGCATCGGTGCAACCGTACGGCTGGGAGACTTCGGAAGCCTCCGACCGGGATTGAACGGCAAAAGCCAGGAGGATGCAAAGTCTGTAACGGCTGATGTCGTTTACCGCCAGAAACTGATTTTCGTGCCGGGACAACGTTTGAAGAACATGATGAAACAATCGGGCATCACACGATTGGTAACCGGCTCTGAAATCGTGCCGGACAATGAAGAAAATCCCGGAGGAAACGAAAGCGGAGGCGGCGGCAATGATGGTGACCAAGGTGAAAATCCATTAGGATAACTGATAGAGTTTTATCAAGGAAACAAACAATTCCACAGAGGAGGCTTCATGACAAGTCTCCTCTGTTTATTTATATGACCTGTTTCGCTATCCATGCACAAGCCTCAGCATCAGCCAACGCATGATGATGATGTTCCAACTGATAGCCACAGCAAACAGCCACTGTATGCAACTGATAGTTAGGCAATCCCTTTATAGCACGACGTGATGCCTGCAAAGTACAATAAAACTCATAATCCGGATAATCCATGCAGTAAGTACGGAAAACAGCTTTCAGGCAGCTTTCATCAAAGGCCTTGTTGTGCGCTACCAATGGCAAGCCTTCAATGCGTGGAGCTATTTCCTGCCACACAACGGGAAAGATAGGAGCATCCTGGGTATCTGCCAACGTCAGACCATGCACGCGGGTATTCCAATAAGTGTAATACTCCGGTTCGGGACGGATGAGGCTATAATAATGGTCCACAATCTCTCCATCACGTACGATAACCACTCCTACACTACAAACGCTGGTACGCTGTTCGTTGGCCGTTTCAAAATCAATGGCAGCAAAATCTTTCATCCGATATGGTTTTATAGTCGCCAAAGATACGAAAAATTCACTCTGTTCCTTTCATTCTACACCTGGTTTCCATTATCTTTGTCCCCCGGACAAAGGTTAAAATATCATGGAACATCCACTTTCGCAATTCAAATATTGTCCGAAATGCGGTTCAGCCCATTTCGAAGTTCATAACGAGAAGTCGAAGCAGTGCGCCGACTGCGGTTTCGTCTACTACTTCAACCCCTCTTCCGCCACCGTCGCCTTGATACTGAACGAGCGCGACGAGCTGTTGGTGTGCCGCCGCGCCAAAGAGCCTGCCAAAGGGACGCTGGACCTCCCCGGAGGCTTCATCGACATGACCGAGACCGGTGAGGAAGGCGTTGCCCGCGAAGTAAGAGAAGAAACCGGCATGAAGGTGGCAAAGGCCGAATATCTCTTCTCCCTACCCAATATTTACATCTATTCCGGCTTCCCCGTACACACGCTGGATATGTTTTTCCGTTGTACGGTGGAGGACACCTTGCACTTCGAGGCGATGGACGACGCGGCAGACCTCTTCTTCCTCCCCTTAAAAGATATCCGTACGGAAGAGTTCGGACTCGGCTCCATCCGCAAAGGAGTGGGTATCTTCCTGGAAGACATACGGAAGAACAAAAGTGAATGATTATTCGTTCCTATTATGGTATATATCCTAAAAAAGCCAAACAAGTGTAACATTTCCGGGTTAAAACCCGTATTTTTGTAAAATACCTATTCTAACAAAAGAAGATGAAACATAAAATCTCCCGAATATTGTGCACAGCACTCTGTTGCGCACCTTTACTCGCCTCAGCACAAACAAGCGAGAAGAGTACTTCTCCCAAGCGACTCTACCAGGAAGGACAAACGCTGTTCCAGCAAAAGGCCTATGCTGCCGCCATCTCCCCGTTGCAAGCCTATGTACGCCAGATGAATGCAGACGGCAAGCCTCTGCCCGATACCGGCGAGCGGCAAGAAGCGGAATACATGCTGGTATGCGCCGCATACGAGCTCAGAGACCCCAAAAGCATAGACCTACTCCGCGCCTTTCTGGACGAATATCCTGATACTCCCCATGCCAACCGCATCTATGCATTAATCGCCTCCTCCTATTTCTTCGAAGGCAATTATGACGATGCCCTCGCCATGTTCAACTCTGCCCGCCTCGACCTTCTGGGTACCGAGGAGCGTGACGACATGACCTACCGCCTTGCCACCTGCTATCTGAAGACGGGCAATGTAAAGGAAGCAGCCATCTGGTTCGAGACCCTGCGCAGCACCAGCAGGAAATATGCAGCGGACTGTGCTTACTACATCTCTTATATCCGATATACCCAAGGACGGTATGACGAAGCGCTCAGCGGTTTCCTGCCTCTGCAGGACAATGCCAAGTACAAGAACCTGGTCCCCTATTACATCGCCGAAATCTACTTGCTGAAGAAACAGTACGACAAGGCGGAAATTGTAGCGCAAAATGCTTTGTCGGCCCACCCCGACGGTCTGAGCTACACGCACACGGCGGAGCTGAACCGCATCCTCGGTACAGCCGAATACCATTTCGGGAAATATCACGAAGCCATAAAGTCCTTCGAGCAATACCTGGAGCACAATGCCGAATCTGCCACTCATAGAAGAGATGCCCTCTACATGCTGGGTATGTCCTATTATCAATGCGGCGTGTATTCCCAAGTTCCTGCCATCCTTGGCGAAGTGACTACCGAGAACGACGCTCTCTCCCAAAATGCCTACCTGCACATGGGACTGGCTTACCTGCAACTGGCCGACAAGACCAAGGCACGTATGGCCTTCGAGCAGGCTGCCGCTTCCAATGCCGACCCGAAAATCAAGGAACAAGCCGCCTATAACTACGCCTTATGCATTCACGAGACCTCCTATTCCGCTTTCGGCGAATCGGTGACCGTCTTTGAGAAATTCCTAAACGAATTTCCAAACTCTCCTTATGCCGAGAAAGTCAGCAACTACCTGGTGGAAGTGTACATGAATACACGCAGCTACGATGCCGCACTCAAATCCATCGACCGCATCTCCCATCCCAGCAAAGCCATTCTGGAAGCCAAGCAGAAGATTCTGTTCCAACTCGGGACCCAGTCTTTTGCCAACACGCAGTTCGAGCAAGCCATCGGTTACTTCAACCAAAGCGTCACGCTGGGACAATACAACCTCCAGACCAAGGCAGACGCCCTCTACTGGCTCGGCGAGTCTTATTACCGCCTGAACCGGATGAGAGAAGCCGCCCGCAATTTCAACGAATATCTGTCACTCACCCGGCAGAGGGATACGGAAATGTTTGCCCTTGCTACTATAACCTGGGCTACATCGCTTTCCACCAGAAAGACTATTCGACGGCAGAGAACCGTTTCCGCAAACTTTGTCCAACTGGAGAAAGGTGAAAACCCGACCGCATTGGCAGATGCTACAACCGTATCGGTGACTGCAACCTGCACGTCCGCCGCTTCGACGAGGCCAAGCAATACTATACAAAAGCAGAAAGTCTGGGAACACCTGCCGGAGACTACTCTTACTATCAGCTGGCCCTTGTAGCCGGCCTGCAAAAAGACTATTCCGGAAAGGTTACTTTACTGGACCGCCTTGCCGTCAAATATCCCAATTCGCCTTATGCCATCAATGCCCTTTACGAAAAAGGGCGCTCCTACGTACAGAGCAACAACAGCCCCCAAGCTATCGCCGCCTTCCGCGAATTGCTCGGCAAGTATCCCGAGAGTCCCGTCAGCCGTAAAGCCGCCGCCGAAATCGGTCTGCTTTACTACCAGAACGACGACTATGACCGTGCCATAGAAGCCTACAAACATGTAGTCACCCAATATCCCGGAAGCGAGGAAGCCCGCCTTGCCATGCGCGACTTAAAGTCCATCTACGTAGATGCCAACCGCGTGGACGAGTTTGCCGCCCTCGCCGCCCAGATGCCGGGAGAAATCCGCTTCGAACCCAGTGAGCAAGACTCGCTGACTTACATCGCTGCCGAAAAAGTATATATGAAAGGCGAAGCCGCACCTGCCAAAGAGAGCTTCACCCGCTATCTGCAAAGTTATCCGGGAGGCGCTTTCAGCCTGAATGCACACTACTACCTCTGCGTCATAGGCAAAGAGCAGAAAGATGACGAGGCGGTATTGGAACATGCCGGAAAACTGCTGGAATACCCCGATAACCCATATTCTGAAGAGGCTTTGCTGATGCATGGAGAAATTCTGTTCAACCGCCAGCAATATGACCTGGCATTGGCCGACTACAAGAAATTGCAGGCCAAAGCCACCACGCAGAGCGCCGCCAGCTTGGCGCTATCGGTGTACTGCGCTGTGGAGCACTGATGCATGATGATGCGGAAGTCATCAACGCCGCCACAGCCTTGCTTGCCGAAGCCAAGCTGTCTCCGGAGCTCCGGAACGAGGCATTGTACTACCGTGCCAAGCATACCTCAACCAGAAAGCCGACAAGAAGGCAATGGATGACCTTCAGCTGCTGGCCAAAGACACCCGTACCCTTTATGGAGCCGAAGCCAAATATCTGGTGGCATTACAATGGTACAACGCCGGTAATTATGCCTCTGCAGAAAAGGAAATCCTTAATTTCATCGACCAGAGCACACCGCATGCCTACTGGCTGGCACGCAGTTTCATCCTTCTGTCTGATGTATATGTAGCCATGGACAAGAAGCTCGATGCACGCCAATACCTATTGAGCCTGCAGCAGAACTACCAGCCGATGACGATATAGCAAGCATGATTAACGAAAGACTGGAGAAATTGAAGTAAGAAATATAGCACATTATGAAAAAGATACAATATATCCTCGCAGGAACTATGCTTGTCTCCCTCTCTTTGGGAGCACAAGCCCAGACACAACCCCAAGACACCACCATGAACCGTACGGTAGTCGTGGAACAAGAATATAATCCGGACATCATGGACGCCTCCAAAGTGAACGTGCTTCCCAGGGTGGAACCTCCTACCGTCAGCAAAAAGGCGGTGGAATATGACGCCACCCTGATGCCGGCAACCCATATCCCGGCAGGTATCATGCAAGCCTATACCGGAAAAGAGACGCAGGCGAAAGCGCTGCCCGGATATGTACGCTTGGGATACGGTAACTACGGTAACCTCGATGTACGCGCCAACTACCTCTTCTCCTTATCCCCCAAAGACCGCCTCAACCTAACATTCACAATGGATGGCATGGATGGCAAACTGGACTTGCCGGATAATGGCGGGAAGTGGAATTCATTCTACTACCGTACCCATGCTGCCATGGATTATGTACATGCTTTCAGCAAAGTCGATTTGAATATTGCCGGAAAGTTCAACCAAAGCAATTCAACTTCCTGCCCGACTTCGTCAGCAACAAGCAGAAATTCGTTTCGGGTGATGTACATTTCGGGGTAAGTTCCACGAGCGACGATATGCCTCTCCAATTCCGTGCCGAAACCAATTTGTTGGTCTACCAGCGCCAACACGACCTCATGGTGAGCAATATCAAAGAAAATATCGTGCGCACCAAAGCCGATGTCACCGGTTCCATCTCCGATGAGCAGACCATCGGCATGGCTTTTGCCATGGACAACACATTCTACAGCGACGGACGTTTCGAGAATCACACCGACGTAGATTCAATCCATACTATCTCTTTCAGAATGACGACTGGAAAATACGTCTCGGCGCACACGTCGACCTGGCTTTCGGTTTCGGCAAGAAGTTCCGCGCCGCTCCCGACGTAGAAATACAATACATCTTCTCGGACAGCTACATCCTCTACGCACAAGGTAAGGGAGGACGGCTACAGAACGATTTCCGCCGTCTGGAAACCATTACGCCTTATGGCATTACAAACCAGCAGCTTGACAATACCTACGAACAGCTCAACGCAGCCATCGGCTTCAAGGCAAGCCCGGTCAGCGGATTGTGGTTCAACCTATACGGCGGATATCAAGATTTGAAAAACGACCTGATTGACACTCCGACTGTCAAGTCCGACGGGATAAGCAATGTTTACCTCACAGAAGATACCAAGAACCTCTACGCCGGAGCCGACCTGAGCTACAACTACAAGGATGTTTTCTATCTCGCCGCCAATGCCGTCTATCGCCATTGGACAACGGACTCAGACGGTTCTGATGTCGTAGTAAGCTTCAAACCGGCCGTAGAAGCAATCTCAATCTCAAGGTACGCCCCATCTCCCACTGCTTGTCGCATCGGCTATCAGCACATCTCACGCCAGGGCGTGGAGGGCAACAAGGCGGACCCCGTCAGCAATCTCTATCTGAACGGCAGCTACGAACTCTTCAAAGGTATCTCCGTGTATGCGCGCGTGAACAACTTGCTGAACAAAGATTACCAGTACTACTGGGGATACCCTTCAGAAGGTCTTAGTTTCTTAGGCGGAGTAAGCTTCCTCTTTTAATAGGGGCAGCACAAGCCGGAGCTCTAAATTGAACAAAAAAGGTCATTTTTGCTAAATTCTCCTTATATTATAAGGTGGGAAGAATCTTTTTTTCCTACTTTTGCGGGCGAATTCAGTGGCGGGAGTCACTAAAAAACAGAAATTTATGCAGAAAAACCTTGTCATAGTCGAGTCTCCGGCGAAAGCAAAAACCATCGAGAAATTCCTTGGAAAAGATTTCAAAGTCCTTTCCAGCTACGGCCATATACGTGATTTGAAGAAAAAAGAATTCAGTATTGACGTAGACAAAGACTTCAAACCGCATTACGAGATACCGGCGGATAAAAAGAAAATCGTAACCCAGCTGAAAGAAGAAGCCGAGCAGGCAGAAACCGTATGGCTGGCTTCCGATGAGGACCGCGAAGGGGAAGCCATCGCATGGCACTTGTACGAAGTGCTGAAACTGAAGCCGGAACACACCAGACGCATCGTCTTCCATGAAATCACCAAAGGTGCCATCCTGAAAGCGATAGAAAATCCCCGTGACATTGACATCAACCTGGTCGATGCCCAGCAAGCCCGACGTATCCTGGACCGTATCGTAGGTTTTGAACTTTCACCGGTATTGTGGAAGAAAGTGAAACCTGCCCTTTCTGCAGGCCGTGTACAGTCCGTAGCCGTCCGTCTCATTGTAGAGCGCGAACGCGAGATACATGCATTCCAGACCGAAGCATCCTACCGTGTTACCGCCGTATTCCTCGTTCCGGACACTGACGGCAAAACAGTGGAAATGAAAGCCGAACTGGCGCACCGGCTTAAGACAAAGGCAGAAGCCCGGAAATTGCTGGAGAGCTGTAAGCAGCCACGTTTACCATCAGCGACATCACTACCCGTCCGCTGAAGAAAACTCCCGCAGCCCCGTTCACCACCTCTACCTTGCAGCAGGAGGCTGCCCGCAAACTGGCTTCACCGTGGCACAGACCATGATGGTGGCGCAACGTCTGTACGAATCCGGATTGATAACCTACATGCGTACCGACTCCGTCAACCTTTCCGAACTTGCCGTCAACGCCAGCCGTGAAACCATCTCCAACCTGATGGGCGAACGTTACGTACACAACCGCCACTTCGCCACCAAGACCAAAGGAGCGCAAGAGGCCCACGAAGCTATCCGCCCCACCTATATGGAGAATGCCAAGATAGAAGGTACCCCACAGGAAAGAAAGCTGTACGACCTCATCTGGAAACGTACCATCGCCTCGCAGATGGCAGATGCCGAAGTGGAAAAGACAACCGTAACCATTGCTATCAGCAACGAGACGGAGACTTTCACTGCAACCGGCGAAGTGGTGAAATTCGACGGTTTCCTCCGTGTCTACCGCGAATCATACGATGATGACGTAGAAACCCAGGAAGATGAGGCACGCCTACTGCCCCCTCTGAAAAAAGGACAGAAGCTCGAACATGAAGGTATCACCGCTACCGAACGTTTCACCCAACACCCTCCCCGCTACACGGAAGCAAGCCTTGTGCGCAAATTGGAGGAACTGGGTATCGGACGTCCGTCTACCTATGCTCCTACCATTTCCACCATCCAGCAACGCGAATACGTGATAAAAGGAGAAAAAGCTGGTGAAGAACGCACCTACAATGTGCTTAACCTGCAGGGTAATGAAATAACGGACAACAACCATACAGAAATCACCGGAGCCGAAAAGTCAAAACTGATGCCGACAGACACCGGTATTGTGGTCAATGACTTCCTGATAGAGTACTTCCCGGACATCCTTGACTACAACTTCACAGCGAGCGTCGAAAAGCAATTCGACGAAATAGCCGAAGGTGACAAGCAATGGACTGCCATTCTGAAAACATTCTATAAAAAATTCCATCCTTCAGTAGAAAACACACTTGCCGCGAAAACCGCCCACAAGGCAGGCGAACGGATTCTGGGAACAGACCCCGTCAGCGGAAAGCAAGTGTCTGTAAAAATCGGACGTTTCGGCCCAGTAGCACAGATAGGTACTGCCGAAGATGAGGAAAAGCCCCGTTTCGCTCAGGTGAAAAAAGAAATGTCCATCGAGACCATTACGCTGGAAGAAGCGCTGGAGCTGTTCAAACTTCCCCGTACTCTCGGAGAGTACGAAGGCAAGAATGTAGTCGTAGGTGCGGGACGTTTCGGACCTTATATCCAGAACAACGGCTTGTATGCCTCATTACCCAAGACAATGGACCCGATGACCGTTACGCTGGAAGAAGCTATTGAACTTTTGCAAAAGAAACAAGAAGCAGAAGCCCAGAAACATATCAAGAAGTTTGAGGAAGAACCGGAACTGGAAATCCTGAATGGACGCTATGGCCCTTACATCGCTTATAAAGGCAGCAACTACAAGATTCCTAAAGACATCATCCCTCAAGACCTAAGCCTTCAGGCTTGTCTGGAGATTGTGAAACTGCAAAGCGACAAGGAGACGGGCAAGTCGAAACGGACTGCAAAGGTAACCAAGCCCACAGCCAAGTCAACAACGAAAACCAGTAAGGCGACGAAGGCAGCGACAACCAAGCCACTTCAACAGCCAAGAAAAAGTAAAATGAAAGTACATGATACAAAATCCTCCTTTGCCGGACAAAATATCCG
>ENA-OQCK01000668-OQCK01000668.1-human-gut-metagenome-genome-assembly--contig:-NODE-668-length-16544-cov-3.529999_pt1 | contig 16544 bp, 18 predicted proteins | sample MGYA00242498_ERZ504578 | MGnify/ENA primary metagenome ERZ504578 (study PRJEB26092, sample SAMD00036229) | human gut metagenome | host: Homo sapiens | study: EMG produced TPA metagenomics assembly of...
CCCGTTTCTTCGTGTCCGCACGTGTATCCATTTATTTTATTATTCTTCCTGACAGCTTCGTTTACCTCATTCAGGCTATCGCCTGTCACGGCGTAAATACGTTCCACTCCCGATTCTGCCAGAGTGTCTATTAGTTGTTCTGCTATTTTCTTTGCCATATCTGTAATAGGTTTAGGATTGATTCTCTGATAATAACAGATGTCTGCAAAGAAAGTTCTATTTTAACATACGCTAATACCGGTATTGTGTCGGTACACATCGCGGCTTTTATGTTAAAAATAAATTAGTAACAGGTTTTTGGTAAAGTAGCATAAACAAATGTAATGTCCTTTTGTTATCTTTCTAGGTAAAATCTTAACCTAATGTTTTAAACCTCTAAATAACTCTAGAAAAATGGACAGAAATGAAATCGGTTTGAATGCCGGTAAAGTTTGGCAGCTGCTTAGCAATAATGAGAAATGGGGCTACGGAACTCTGAAAAGGAAATCCGGGCTGAAAGATAAAGAGCTGGGTGCCGCTTTAGGCTGGTTATCAAGAGAGAATAAGATAGAGTTTGACCAATGTGATGAAGAACTCTATGTATATCTCTGTGTAAATGTTTACATCGGCTAAAGGAGTTTGGTACTTGCTGAAAACAAAGAAATTCCCGGAGTGTAACGTGTAGTTAGTGTTTCGGGGATTTTTGTTTTTAGATATATCTTCGTGCTACTTGATTTTTGAAAATAAATCTGTTACTTTGCCATCCAATTTAAAATGTAAGGAAACAATGAGAAGTTTTGCCTCTGATAATAATTCCGGTGTGCATCCATTGGTAATGGCAGCGTTGAACCGGGCAAACACAGACCATGCATTAGGTTATGGAGACGATAAATGGACGGAAGAAGCCGTTGCAAAAATAAAAGAGACTTTTACACAAGACTGTGTGCCGTTGTTTGTATTCAACGGAACGGGTAGCAATGTGGTGGCGTTGCAGTTAATGACGCGTCCGTATCATTCTATTTTCTGTGCCGAAACAGCCCATATTTATGTTGACGAATGCGGCTCTCCCGTGAAGATGACAGGTTGTCAGATTCGTCCGATTGCTACTCCCGATGGTAAACTGACTCCCGAGCTGATGCGACCTTACTTGCATGGTTTCGGTGACCAGCATCATTCTCAACCGAAAGCCCTCTACATCTCCCAATGTACGGAAATGGAACTATCTATACGCCCGAGGAACTGAAACGTCTGACGGACTTTGCTCATTTGAACGGTATGTATGTCCACATGGACGGAGCTAGAATTGCCAATGCCTGTGCCGCCCTCCGGCTTTCTTTTAAGGCGTTGACTGTGGATTGCGGAGTGGATGTCCTTAGTTTCGGCGGAACGAAGAACGGACTGATGATGGGGGAGTGTGTTATTGTATTCAATAAGGACTTGCAGAAAGAAGCCCGTTTTGTCCGTAAGCAGTCTGCCCAACTGGCTTCGAAGATGCGCTATCTCTCTTGCCAGTTCACCGCTTATCTGACGGATGAACTTTGGTTGAAGAATGCCACACATGCCAACGTAATGGCAGCTAAGCTTTACAAAGAGTTAAAGAAACTCCCGGAAGTAACTTTTACTCAAAAGGTAGAAAGTAACCAGTTGTTCCTTACAATGCCCCGTCCTATTATTGATAGAATGTTGGAATCTTATTTCTTTTATTTTTGGAATGAAGATAAGGATGAAATTCGTCTGGTAACTTCTTTTGATACAACGGAAGAAGATGTTGATGAATTCATTCGACTTTTAAAACGTTAAAAGGGAAAAAGGGGACAACAAAAGCCCACATAACGCTGTTGTAATAAGAAGTTTGAAACTAACTTTGTCTCTAGAGTTTTCAACTTCTTATTATATATGAATACTAGACAGAACAAGCTAATCTTATTCGCACTATTATTATTGACACAAACCTTTATTAGTGCGCAGACGCATTCTACTAAAATAGAACTGCCGGAAGACTCTATATCTGTTGCGGCCGTTAACGATTCTGTTCCGGCAAAGCGCAGCTTCTTCAAGAAATTCCTTGACTACTTCAATGACGCCAACAAGGAGAAAAAGAATAAAAAGTTTGATTTCAGTGTGATAGGTGGTCCTCACTACTCTAGTGATACCAAGTTTGGGCTCGGGCTGGTGGCGGCAGGCTTGTATCGTACCGATTCTGCTGATACGATTCTTCCTCCCTCAAATGTTTCTCTTTATGGAGATGTGTCGACTGTCGGCTTCTATTTGTTGGGAGTTCGTGGAAATCATTTGTTTCCGCAGGATAAATATCGGTTGAATTATAACCTTTATTTTTATTCTTTCCCCAGCCTTTATTGGGGGAGAGGATACGACAATGGGGCAAACTCCGATAACGAAAGTGACTATAAACGTTTTCAGGCACAGGTAAAAGTCGATTTTATGTTCCGAATGGCAAAGAACTTTTATATCGGTCCAATGGCCGTATTCGACTATATTGACGGACGGGATTTAGAAAAACCGGAGCTTTGGGAAGGAATGGCGGCACGGACAACGAATACGAGTCTCGGCCTTTCCCTTCTTTATGATTCACGTGATTTCCTGACCAATGCTTATCGTGGATATTATCTGAGGATAGACCAACGGTTCAGCCCCGCCTTCTTTGGTAATAAATATGCTTTCAGCAGTACGGAACTGACCACCAGTTATTATCACCCTATATGGAAGGGAGGGATATTGGCCGGACAGTTTCACACTCTGCTGACTTATGGAGATACCCCTTGGGGATTAATGGCAACATTGGGAAGTTCTTATTCGATGCGCGGATATTATGAAGGACGTTATCGTGACAAGTGTGCTATGGATGCACAAATAGAACTTCGCCAGCATGTCTGGAAGCGAAATGGGGTAGCTGTATGGGCAGGGGCAGGAACAATCTTCCCGGAATTTTCTGCGTTTACTCCGAAACATATTCTTCCTAATTATGGTTTTGGTTATCGTTGGGAATTTAAAAAGAGAGTAAATGTACGTTTGGATTTAGGTTTTGGTAAACACCAGACCGGATTTATTTTTAATATAAATGAAGCTTTTTAAGAACATAAAGAAATGGTTGGAGAATCAGGAACATCTGTTTTACTTGTTTCTGTTCATCCTGATAGTACCTAATATTGTGCTCTGTTTTACGGAGCCGCTGTCGTTTATAGCAAAGGTCTGCAATGTCCTGTTACCTTTTGGATGTTATTACCTGCTAATGACACTATCGAGAAATTGCGGTAAAATGCTTTGGATTTTGTTCCTGTTTCTCTTTTTCGGAGCGTTCCAGATTGTGTTGCTCTATCTGTTCGGGCAGTCCATTATTGCTGTCGATATGTTTCTGAACCTGGTGACCACCAATTCGAGCGAAGCTATGGAACTGCTTGGCAATCTGACGCCTGCCATTGTCGTTGTGGTGATACTGTATATACCGGCTTTGGTGTTGGCTACCATTTCAATCGTCCGAAAACGAATGTTATCGGCAGCGTTTATCCGCAGAGAACGTAAAAGGGCTTTCGTCGTCTTCGGAGTCTCCCTTCTCAGTCTTGCCGGGGCATACGTACAGGATCCCGGCTATGAACTGAAATCGGACTTATACCCTTTGAATGTCTGTTATAACGTAGGGCTTGCTTTTCAGCGGACTGCCTTGACGCAGAACTATCACTACACTTCCAAAGACTTTACCTTCCATGCCCAAGCTACGCATCCGGAGGAGAAAAAAGAGGTGTACGTGATGGTAGTGGGCGAAACCTCCCGTGCATTAAACTGGCAACTGTATGGCTATGAACGGGAAACGAATCCGTTGCTTGTCCAGCAGTCGGGATTGGTTGCTTTCCCGAAAGTGCTGACAGAATCGAATACCACGCATAAAAGTGTGCCTATGTTATTGTCTGACGTTACTGCTTGCAGTTATGACTCTATTTACCATCGGAAAGGAATCATTACTGCCTTTAAAGAAGCGGGCTTCCGGACAGCTTTTTTCTCTAACCAACGTTTTAATCATTCTTTCATCGACTTTTTCGGAAGGGAAGCCGATACCTTTGATTTTATAAAAGAGGATTCGTTGGATTTTTCCTATAATCCTTCTGACAATGAACTCTTGAAATTGGTAGAGCAGGAACTGGCCAAAGGTGCAAAAAAACAATTTATCGTCCTTCACACCTATGGTTCTCATTTCAACTATCGGGAACGTTATCCGTCGGGAGACGCTTTCTTTACACCGGACTATCCGGTTGAGGCGGAAAGGAAATTTCGGGATAATCTGGTAAATGCATACGATAACTCTGTCCGTTACACGGACAGCTTATTGGCACGCCTTATCGGTATGTTGGAGAATCAAGTACAGATGCAGCCTTGATTTATACATCCGATCACGGAGAAGATATTTTTGACGACCCCCGTCATCTTTTCCTTCATGCCTCACCTGTACCGTCCTATTATCAGCTTCATATTCCGTTTCTTATCTGGATGTCCGACAGTTATCGGGAAACTATCCCGAACACTGGGAGCTGTGACGGCTAATAAAGAAAAGAATATTTCCTCCAGCAGTTCCTTCTTTCCGACGATGCTGGACTTGGGAGGAATAAAAACTCCTTACCGGGATGATTCGCAATCTGTGGCAACCCCTCTTTATAAAATGAGGTCGAGAGTCTATCTGAACGACCATAACGAACCTCGTCCGTTGGATGATTTAGGGATGAAGAAACAGGACTTCTATATGTTGGAAAAACAGGAAATCAACACCTAAACTTAATACTTGCTAAAATTTTCATCCAAAAGACAGATTGGCGTGTTATTTGCAATATGATGTATGAACGATTAAATTCATAAAACATGGCCTATATAGATTATTACAAGATTCTTGGAGTTGACAAGAGTGCTTCACAAGATGATATCAAAAAGGCTTTTCGTAAGTTGGCCCGGAAGTATCATCTGACTTGAATCCTAACGACCCTAGTGCAAAGGATAAGTTTCAGGAAATCAATGAAGCCAATGAGGTACTGAGTGACCCTGAGAAACGTAAAAAGTATGATGAGTACGGAGAACATTGGAAGCATGCTGATGAATTCGAAGCACAGAAACGAGCGCAGCAACAGGCCGGAGGCTTTGGTGGTGCGGGCGGCTTTGGCGGATTCGGTGGCGGAGGACAAGGTTTTTCCGATGGTAACGGAACATATTGGTATAGCTCCGATGGAGAAGGCTTTTCCGGAGGTAACGCCAGTGGCTTCTCTGACTTCTTCGAGTCGATGTTCGGCCACAGGGAGGCAAGGGACAAGGTGCTGCGGGATTCCGTGGACAGGACTTTAATGCGGAGCTTCATCTGTCGCTTCGTGATGCTGCTCAGACGCATAAACAGATATTGACCGTCAACGGTAAACAGGTACGTATCACTATTCCTGCCGGTGTAGCCGACGGTCAGGTGATTAAGCTGAAGGGCTACGGAGCCGAAGGTATCAACGGGGGACCTGCAGGCGACTTGTACATTACATTTGTCATTGCCGAAGATCCTGTTTTCAAACGCTTGGGCGACGACCTGTATGTTGATGTGGAAATAGATCTCTATACTGCCGTATTGGGAGGTGAGAAGATAGTCGACACTTTGGACAGTAAAGTGAAACTGAAGATAAAGCCGGAAACACAGAACGGTACGAAAGTACGCTTGAAAGGAAAAGGATTCCCGGTTTATAAGAAGGAAGGACAATTCGGTGACCTGATTGTGACCTATTCCGTTAAGATTCCTACGAATTTGACGGATGCACAGAAGGAATTGTTCCGTCAATTACAGAGTATGAACTAAAATGAATGAGTACCATGCAGACCGAATTAATTATTGTCAGTGAATACTGTCACAAATGTCATATTGAGCCTTCATTCATTGAATTGTTGGAAGAAGGCGGTTTAATTAACGTACACACTGAAGGTAGTGAACATTATCTGCTCGTGTCCGAACTTCCGGACGTGGAACGTTATAGCAGGATGTATTATGACTTGTCCATTAATATGGAAGGCATTGATGCCATTCATCACTTGTTGGAAAGAATGGAGGAGATGAAACGCGAAATGGACTCACTCCGTAAGCAGCTTACGCTATACCGCAAACGGGAAATAGAAGATACTGACCGGTAGAAAATAGAGCCTCTGTTTGTACTAAACAGAGGCTTCATTTATAGTAAACAGAGGCTCTGATTCACTCAATCAGAGCCTCTGTTTTAATAAGGCTGTTCCGGGAGAATATGACTATCGGAGATATGTACAGATTTCTTCCAGATAATGCGCATCAATATCATCGAAACTATCCAATGAATCACTGTCAATATCCAGCACTCCGATCACGTTCCCTTCTCTCATCATCGGTACAACTATTTCCGATTTGGAATCGGAACTGCATGCAATGTGGCCGGGAAATTGTTCTACATCAGGAACAATCAGCGTATGTGCTTCTTTCCAGGCCGTGCCGCAAACTCCTCTGCCAAAACGGATACGAGTGCAGGCGATAGGCCCTTGAAACGGACCTAGCACAAGCTCATCGCCTTTCACCAGATAAAAGCCTACCCAGAAGAAATTGAAAGTCTGCTTTAATGCGGCGGAAAGATTCGCAAGATTGGCTATGAAATCCGTTTCCGTACTTATTAATGCGTATAACTGAGGGAGTAGTTCACGATACTTTTCCTCCTGCTTCCCGCGTTGATTGATAAATTTTCTGCCATATCGGTTGTTACTTGATTTGATTTAATATACTTGGATCTTTTATCTTGTCGTCTTCTGCAAAGAAGATAATCTTCGTCAGTATTTCAGCCGTTTTCGGGTCCTCATCCACAAATGGCAGGAACAAGCGTCCGCGGTTTTGTGAATGTACCGGGAGAACGGCAATCTGTGCGCCTCCTTCCTGATGAATCACACCGCTTCCCAAGTGAATGTTGTACTTGCCCAACTTGCCCTCGATACGGACAAAGTTGCCTTCCACCTTCACATTGTTGAAATGGAACAACGGCATTGTCAGTTCCACCAATACGCTACGCATTTCGATCGTAGAGTGACTGGTTTCCGGATCTACACTTCCGGCGTGCGCCACGCTTACGGCAAGGTCTACATCCCTCATTACTTCGGAGAACACAACGGGAGGAATCTCCGAAATCTTCATGGGCTTATAATCCTTCCGGTTGTAGAAACAAACATATTCCAACGTAGGAGCTTCGATGTCGGCAGGCGAGAACCAATCGGCCATTGCGTAAATATTGGCAATGATATTCTCTTTGTAATAGATCTTTTGAAGTCCGTCCTCATAGTCGGCTACCCAACGACGTCCCTTCAGTACGGCAATTGTTTTCTGCGGTTGAATCTGGTTGCCGGCGTAGCGGCGGGATTGTGTTGCTTCCGCCTCTTCGGAAGTAGGAACGTAGAGCTCGCGGAACACCTGTTTGAAAGGTTGGCGGATTGCTTTATCGAACAGGAATTTTTGATATGCGTGCCAGTTGCCGCTTGCATACAAGTCGGTGGGGTGGGCGATGCGTAACTCGTCTTTCGCTTTTAACGGGAGGCAGACGGCGTTTGCCGTCACCAGCAATCCGTCAGTGTAGAAACCTGTTTGTCCGTTACAGATAAAGACCAGATGTTTCAGCAACGGCCATATAACGGGATTTTGCATCAGCTTGCGCAACTCGCTTTCTTCAAAACGGGTACAGTCTTCCATTGCTTGCTCCAGCATAATGCGCGAACGGGTATACTGGTCTTTCAGCTTCTTATGCACCGCTTTCAGTTCTTCTACATACGGATGTTTTTTCAGTTTGGCGGGCATACTGTTGAGCTCTTTGCCCGCTTTGATCTGCTTGATCTCTGACTTGCCTTCTTCGCTGACTTGCACGTATACTTCCACACCGTCTATCTCTTTGGGAGTCAGGTAAGGGAGCAGTTCTTTAATCAGCTCCGTTTCCATGCTCCATGTCAGGCGGGTGACGTCTCCGTAGCCGGAATTACGTGCAAGGTTTTGCAGTGCGATGCTGACGGCTTTCTTTTCGCTTTCCTGTCTTTGTGCACCGAATTCCTTGCTTTCTTTCAAGAACTTTGCAGGTATTGGTAACGTTCCAGCAATTCCTTGTCTGCTTTGCGTCCCAATGGGATCAGTCCGTAACTCATCAACAAATCCTTGTTCCGTTTGGCAATGATTTCCTTCTTTACATCTGCCGCCTTTACCGTGCCGCTAGTTGCGTCGGCAAACTTGCGGGCACGGGTGTGGCTGTTGCTGCATGAAATATATTTGGCGGCATTGTAGACTACTTCAAAGCGTTGTTTGCCGATAGTCTTGAATGCATCTTTGAACCAGTCAATGTCAAATGCGCCTTCCCGGAGGTCTTCCACATCAATCGGGGTATAGCGGGCGATAATTGCTTTCTTTTTGTCATCGCAGGTTTCATTGGTATGGGCATGGAAATAATAAGCCGCGCTTGTCAGTCCCTTCCAATTGATCGCCTTCTCGGTAAGTTCTATCCATTGCGGGGCGAACATGGCAGCTTCTACCAGTCGTTCATTGCTGATTTCAGCCTGTTTTGCAAGCTTTTTCAGTTGGGCACTGGTGTCTGTCGGCAGTGGATAGCAGGCGTGGAGCAGGCTGCTCAATACTCCGCGTTTCGTATTGTTCCAGTTATAGCTGTCGCGAATGAAGGTATCTTTGCCGAATGCCTGCAGGATGCCGATGAACGTTTTGGCTCCGTAGACATAAGACAATTCTTCGGCAAGACTGGTTACCTGCGTTTCGGAATCTCCCCGTTTCAATTCTATTTCCAGAATCCTGTCGACCACCTTTTGTGCCAGTGAACGGAACAGAGAGAAGTCGATTCCTTTGATATCGGCATACCTTTCTTTCTCTTTACTGAAACGGAAATTGTCATTCAATACTTTTGTGATAGCCTCTACGCGGCTGGGGGAGTTGACACGTCCCATCATTTCCCGGTAAACTTCTTCGGCCGGAATTAATCCCAGCATCCATGCTCGAGCGAAGTCCGTAGCCTGGAGGTAAGAGTCCGTTTCTTCCAGTTCGGGTGTATGCTCCATGTAATTGGTGAGCTTGTAGAGCTGGTAGCGTACGGTGAAGTAGCGGACGAACAGATCATCGCTGATCGGCTTTTGAGGTATTTCGAGCCAGAAGTTCACAAACTTGTTGTTGTGTATCGGGTAAACGATTTGTTTCTTTCCGTATTCCATTTTATCCCTGAGCCATGCGTGCTTGTTGGTATATTGACGGAAAATGTTTTCTGTATTCAGCAATGGCAATAATTGGAGAAGCATATTGACGGATAACTGTTGATAGGCAGCTTCATCCCTGTATTCATGAGCCAGTGCTTCGATGATATCGTTAATCTGATCGTAATATGTCAGCTTGCGGAGTTCTTTTTGCAGCCCGCGATAGACGACACCTGTATACATCCGGTTGATAAGCGGATCGAAGCTATTGGCCGATTTCTGGTCTGCTTTTCTGTCTTCCTCATCTTCCTCGTCATAATCGTCTTCATCCTGGGGAGTTCCTGTCGATGCAAGCATGAAGCTCATCATCAGTAATTTGTCATAACTGCCTATCTCTTCTTCATAGAAGGCTTTCCAAAGTTCCGGACGTCCGAGTCCGCTCAATCCTCCGTAGTTACTCCAGTTTATCAAGACACTATTGCCTATCAGGCACGCTTCCCCGTAGCTATTCTTAAACTCCGCGTTCTTATATGTTTCAATGTATTTATTCAGCTTCTTGAAGATGAGCTTTGCCCTTCCGAAGCAGATAAGTTCAAATGTTTTTCTCACATTGAATCCTTTGTCCGGAGTGATTTCCGGCAGGTTGACTTCCAGGGCAGGGTCGTACAGTCCGAAACCGTTCTCTTTCGTGTAGTGCTGTGTGACTGTCTTTTCCGTTCCGTCGCCAATCAGAGACTCTATCAATACCTTTTCCTTGGCGTTCGGTTTTCGGATTTCTTTGACAACAGGAAGAAGTTCCTGATAGATATCCTGTAGAAATTCTGTATTATGGATAGTCTTCATCATATCCAGACCGGCCAGACGGCGTTCCAATACCTTATCTGTCAGTAAGCGGCGGATACTGTCTGCCAGTTGTTCTTTCGGCTGTTTCATCAGCAGATTGATAGCGTTAATACGCATCTCGCTGTATTTGAATCGTAACAATTCCTCTACCTTCAGGTTCTGTTCGGGTGATAAAGTCATATCGGACAATACTTTATAAGCTTCGTCGCGTACATCTACCGAACGGTCACCGAGTGATTGAAGTACGTATTCTTCTTGTAATTGGCTGGTGGGAGGATTCAGTACAATGCCGATATATCCTGCTCTCATATAAGTTTCCAGAGTAGGCAGATAAGCACAGAGATCGTCCTTAATGCCGAGTCATGCAGCATCCAGGTGATGTATGCCATTTTGAGTACAATGTCCGAACGGGTGAGGAATGCACTTTCCCAGAAGAATATGTACGGAGAGTAAGTCTCTTTGGCAGAGATTGACTGATAGACTTGTTTCAGGTATTCATAGTGGCGGACCGCTTCTTCTTTTGTTTCGAAGTAGTCGATAAGTTGCGGACCTTCTTGATAATTGCCGTACCGGCTGAGATGGATCCCGTTCATATAGAGAGGAAGAATGGATGCAACCACCGAAGGTTCGTTGTGCCATACTTCCAGCGCTTCTTTGCTGATGCGATGGTTCATCCCTGTATATTGCGTGCAACGCAGGAAATAGAGGAGAGTTTCTACCTGATATTTAGCACCTTCTTTGATGATTTGCGGTATAAGTGCCTGAATGTCTTCCGTATTATAGAATCCGATACTCCATAATGCCAGGTAAAGCTTGGTTGTGTCTTTGCTTTGGAGAGCCTCGCGGGCGTCCTCTTGATTATTCAGGAAATGCCGGATGAGTTCTACATATTTATTGGTGATACGGTCACTGCTGTCCTGTTCGCCGATACCTGTACTGACTGCTATGCCGCGTTTCACGGAAGCAAAGCGTTGAAGTCCGTTGTCGTAGATAATGGAAAATAGGTAGAGGTAGCTTTCGGGACAGCCTTCGTCCATTGTCTCTACGATAGCTTGCCGGAGTCCTTCTTGCAGTTTGGCAGCCAACAATAACTTCCCTTCCAGTTCGAGCAACGGACGGTATCCGCTGGCAGCGATAGCTTGAAGGTGTCCCTGATTCAGACGGTTGGCATTGTTTTCGCTGGTCAGCACGTTTTGCAAGTACTCAATGACGGTGGCATTTCCTTCCGCTATTTGGGCAGCCATCCAACTCTGGCAACTCATAGCGTCTTTGATTGTTTCTATTTCTTCCGGTGTTCTTCCTCCGTTGAGTATGGCCTGTTCGTTAAACCCGGTTGCACGTAGTTTCAGAAACTGGGTCAGTGCATCTGTCACATGGTTGAGATGCAGGGTCGGGTCAACCGAACGTTGTGAACGTCGTGAATACCCACAAGTATACGGGCAACGGGCCTTGATTTTCAAGTAAGTATGAAACAGCCCGGCATATTCGTCCCCCAATAAGTAGAGAAGTAGTTTATTTAGTTTTCCGTCAAAAAGATGGGCGACATTCCTGATACTTTCCTCTCGGATGATTTCGGTGATACAAGGCTCCAATTGCTCGCCATACGTCCCGTAACGGTATCCATGTCAAGATATTGAATGAATACATCGAAGAGAACAGCCGTTTCTTTATCCAGCTTTTTTTATTCTTTATTAATTTGTCCACATACGGGATGATTCGTTTATTCAAATCTTCATTGTAAATGATTCTCATGATTATCTGTTTTTTTGGGGTTATTATAGATACTTACCATAATCTTCCCGATAGCATAGTCAGTCGGATAAAGGTCAGTGTAGTTTCTTCTTTTAATACAACAGGAGAAGAAAGCCCGCCTGCTTCCGTGTCATCTATAAAGATACGGAAAATTCCGTCCTCATAAGATTGCAGCGCATTGACGATTGCTTCAGTTTCTGCGGCCGGTCTGCCGTTATAGTTTACTTCGAAGCCTACCTTTCCGGAGGCAGCCTTGTCCTCAACTTCTTCCCGAGTGAGATATTGCAATACTTCACTCTGTTGCATGCGATCGTTATATTCGCTTACTTGCCAGCTGACAATACTTGCAATCAACTCCTGCACATTGGTGGGAGGAACAGAAAAGTCGACGGGCAGCTTTTCAATGCAGCACTTTCGCTTTCCCAGTTGTTTTACTTGAATGTATACTCTCATTGTTTACTTTATTTGGTTATTTGAATGCTTGATACAATAGCTTCCAAGTCTGCTTGTGCTTCCTTGTCGTAGACAAGCATTACTATGGAAAAGACTCTTAGTTGATCTTCCTGGAAATAACGTAATGCAATTTGCTGTACGTCATGCCCTGGCTCATCGGGAGCTCCGATATGCAATGGATTCGAGGTCTGTGTCATAGACAGGCCGTTGATCGTTACGTTGCTTTGTTTATAATCCTCCGAAGGCTCTCCATTTGCATTTCTCGGGAGCAGGAGTGTCAGTTCTTTTACGCGTTCAAACTCTTTCCGTGTGTCATAGGTAAGCGCGACGGCAGTTAATTGGTTTCCTCCATTGACGAGCATTAGAAAAGGAGGTTCCGCAGTGGGAGTCAGTCCTCGCGCACCTGTTATCTTATGCCAGTTTGTAGGATATTGGCAACTGAAATTTGTTGTTGCATCATAGAAAGAAAGCCATGTGTCATTGTTGCCGACAGGGGTATAAGGTGGCATTTGCAGGGTGGACGACTTGCTTGGCGTATTCGTTGCAGGCTGGTTGTCATTTTCCTCTTCCAGTTCACCGTTAAGATAAGCTTCCACGATTCCGCTTTCCCATTCCTTACGTATTTCCCGATATGTTGAAGGGATGTTCTGGCAAAGTCCGAGGAAACTGAACAGGAAGATTCCGAAGATCCCCAGTTCCCCTACAATAGAAATAGTTCTTTGTGCATCCTTCTTCTCAAATCTGTAACTGATTACATAAATGATTCCCAAAAGAAAACCACTGAGCAATCCACCGATATGTGCGGCATTATCGATTCCTGCTTTCATGCCATATACCAGATTGTAGCCTACGAAAAGAAGGATACTAATTAATAATGCTTTCCGTTGTGCTCTCGGGATGTGGTGAAAAAGGAGGAAAGCCAGAAAGATGCCGTAAAGTCCGAAGATCGCTCCTGAAGCTCCGGCACTGATTGTTTCGGCGTGCATATAAAGACTGAAGGCTGCCGAACAAACCCCGGTGAGCAGATAGGAGATGAACATACGCCGCGTTCCTATCAGGTCCTCCAACCAAAGTCCGATATACATGAAAGCATACATATTCATCAGCAAGTGGAAAGCGCCGATATGTATGAAGTTGCAGGTTATGGCGCGCCACCAATCTCCGGTAAGGGTTAGCGGTCCAAATCAGCCCCCATTTCAGTAAGGCCAGTGTGGAAGGTTCCAGGATTCCCACTCCGAAAGCCACCATTAAGATAAAGATCAGAAGATTAAGGTCCATTAGGATAGGAGTCGCTATAAATCCTTTCCGGGGAATGAAGAAACTGATAAAGGATGATTTCTTTTCTATTTCTTTGAGATATGCTTCTTCTTCCTCGGTCAACGGCCGGTTAAAATCATCTTCCAGTTTTTTGGCTTTTTGCTCTAATTCTTCCGGAGAAAGAGTTGATTTTATTTCTTCCATTGCCTTCTGCAAACTTTGGATGTTTTTTCTGTTCTTGCCATAGTCTACCAGTTGCATGGCAATGCTTTGACTGCGAACAGATATTTCTCCGTCACTTCCTTCCTGAATAGAGACTGTAATTTCCTCTCCATGGGATTTTATACTCATAGGGACATCAAAACGGACACCTTCAAGAGTGAGTTCTTCAATATTCCATTCTAACTTTTGAGAAGCTTCAAGGGCTAAAATCAGAATTTGTGTGTTTGATAAGCCAGCAAATTGTAGTGTGTCCTCATGTAAAGGCCTGAGTCTAAATGCCATATTATTCTCTTTTAATTGTTGTAAATGATTGCCTATTTCCTGACAGACAAATGTATGGAATAATAATGAGAAAAAGTAGAAATAAGTGGGGTATATTTTTATAGATATAGAGAAACTTAATTGGGTGAGACATAGCCGGTTCGAACGAAGGGAGGGGATATCAAACAGAAAGGGCCGGATTTGTCCGCCCGAATACGTAAAGATTATCATATTCGGGCAGGCAAATCCAGCCCTTGCGTTGTATAATATTCTGTTACTTCTTATAGAAAGCCAAGTCTTCTTTATCGAAGTTGCTGATAAAGTTAGCATGTTTTTCCACTTCTGCTTCCGCATAGTTCAGATATACGTGTGCAGATTTAGAGAACAGTTCGGAAGATCTGCTTGCATCCTGAATCAGCAGGTGAGACATGATGATGTCGGCAGCCATTTCCATTAATCTGCGGGCTGTGAAGTCGAGCAGTTCCTGATCTTGTGCTTCTTTCACTGCGTTGGTACTTGCTTCGAACTTATCTGCCATTTTTTTCAGACGAGACATCAGCGGTTCCATTTCCGGTGAGCAGGGGATAGCCTCGAACTCGCGTATAGTAGCGATGTAAGAGCCATTCGTTACGTAACGGATAGCGGCTACGGTCTGCAACTGAGTTGTACCTTCGTAGATACTGGTGATACGTGCGTCGCGGTAGATGCGTTGGCAAGCATATTCCATCATGAAGCCCGAGCCACCATGTATCTGTATACAGTCGTAAGCATTCTGGTTGGCATATTCGGAGTTCATACCTTTGGCAAGCGGAGTGAAGCTGTCGGCCAGTTTGGCGTATTTCTTCTGTTCTTGACGTTCTTCCGGAGTCAGTTTACGTTCGCGGGCGATGTCATCCAGTGCTTTGTAGATGTCTACGTAGCGTGCTGTTTGATACAGCAGTGCACGTCCTGCATCCAACTTACCCTTCATGATGGCAAGCATATCATAAACAGCCGGGAATTCGATAATTGCCTTTCCGAACTGTTTGCGGTCTTTGGCATAAGCCAATCCTTCGTTGTAAGCAGCTTGGCTCAATCCTACCGATTGTGCGGCAATACCCAGACGGGCACCGTTCATCAACGCCATTACATATTTAATCAAGCCAAGCTTACGGTCACCGCAAAGTTCAGCTTTTGCATTCTTGTATACCAGTTCGCAAGTAGGAGAACCGTGGATACCTAGTTTGTTTTCGATACGACGGACATTAACTCCCCCCTGACGCTTGTCATAGATGAACATAGACAAACCGCGACCGTCTCTGGTTCCTTCTTCCGAACGTGCCAGTACGAGGTGGATATCCGCGTCACCGTTAGTAATGAAGCGTTTTACACCGTTCAGCAACCAGCAGCCGTCTTTTTCGCTGTAAGTCGCTTTCAGCATGACCGACTGAAGGTCGGAGCCTGCATCCGGTTCCGTCAAGTCCATAGACATTGTTTCGCCTTGGCAGATGCGAGGATGAAACGGCTGTGTTGGTCGGCATTACCGAATTCGTATAATGTTTCGATGCAGTCCTGCAATGACCAGATGTTGCCGAAACCGGCATCAGCAGCCGCTACGATTTCTGCACACATGGTGTACGGAGTAATCGGGAAGTTCAGTCCACCGAACTGACGGGGCATGGTCATACCGTTCAACCGGCTTTCACCATGGCGTCGAGGTTCTGTTTCGTACCCGAAGCATATTCTACACGTCCGTTGGCGCAGTGAGGACCTTCTTCGTCAACGCCTTCTGCGTTGGCAGCAATGATTTCTCCTGTGATTTCTCCTGTGATCTCCAGTACTTTGTCGTAAGAGTCTACGGCATCTTCGAAGTCCAGCGGAGCATAATCGAATTCATCTTTATCTCTGTAATTGCGTTCTTTCAGTTCGCAAATACGCTTCATCATCGGATTGTTCAAGTGATATTTGAGTTCCGGTATGTCTGTATAATAATTAGCCATTGTTCCTTACTTACTATTTTGTTTATAATACTTAATCATCTTCGGTACAACTTCTTCAATCGTTCCGTTGATTACATAATCGGCAATCGTGTTGATCGGAGCGTCCGGGTCGTTGTTGATAGAGATGATGATACCACTTTCCTGCATACCGGCGATATGCTGAATCTGTCCGGAGATACCGCAGGCAATGTAAAGTTTTGGACGAACCGTGACACCTGTCTGTCCAATCTGACGGTCGTGCTCTGCATAACCTGCATCCACAGCGGCACGGCTGGCACCTACTTCAGCATGAAGTTCTTTAGCTAGGTCGAACAGCAAGTCGAAGTTTTCTTTCGAACCTACACCGTAACCGCCGGCTACGATAATCGGAGAACCTTTCAGGTTGTTCTTGGCTTTTCCACATGGCGTTCGATTACCTTTACTACATAATCCGTGTCGGCAACGTATTTCTTCACGTCGTGGCGGATCACTTCTCCCTGATAAGTCGGGGAGAGGATTTCTTTCTTCATCACACCTTCGCGAACGGTTGCCATTTGCGGGCGGTGTTCCGGGTTTACAATCGTTGCAACGATGTTGCGCCGAATGCGG
>ENA-OQCK01000669-OQCK01000669.1-human-gut-metagenome-genome-assembly--contig:-NODE-669-length-16533-cov-3.153298_pt1 | contig 16533 bp, 20 predicted proteins | sample MGYA00242498_ERZ504578 | MGnify/ENA primary metagenome ERZ504578 (study PRJEB26092, sample SAMD00036229) | human gut metagenome | host: Homo sapiens | study: EMG produced TPA metagenomics assembly of...
GTTTCGGTAGTCCCGTCCCAATGAGCCAGAATGAAGCCGCCTTCTTCAATCTTTTCCTTGAATTCCTCGTAGCTGTCCACGCTGGTGATGCGGCTGTTACGGTAATCGAGCGCTTTCTTGTAGACATTTGCCTGAATGTCCTCGAGCAAATCCTTCACGTACTCTTCTATACCCTCGCAGGAACGCGTCTCCTTCTCCAGTGTATCGCGACGCATGATTTCCATTGTATTGTTCTCCAGGTCGCGGCCACCCATCACCAGACGGACGGGAACACCCTTCACCTCATAGTCGGCAAACTTGAAGCCCGGACGTTTGTTGTCGGCATTGTCGTACTTCACGGAAATACCCATTGACTTCAGCTTGGCAACAATGCCTGCCACTTTCTCGTCAATCTTAGCCAGCATCTCCGCATTCTTGTAGATAGGTACGATGACTACTTGTATCGGAGCCAGGTGCGGAGGAAGTACCAGACCGTTGTCATCGGAATGCGTCATGATAAGCGCTCCCATCAGACGGGTGGAAACACCCCAGGAGGTAGCCCAAACATACTCCAGCTTGTTCTCCTTATTGACGAACTGTACATCGAACGCCTTGGCGAAGTTCTGTCCCAAGAAGTGGGAAGTACCGCTCTGCAAAGCCTTTCCGTCCTGCATCATCGCTTCGATAGTGTAGGTGTTGAGGGCACCGGCAAAACGCTCGTTGCAGACTTCACGCCCTTTACCACGGGCACCGCCATGTATTTTTCGGCAAACTCGGCATATACATTCAGCATCTTTACCGCTTCTTCTTCGGCTTCCTCGCGAGTGGCATGTGCCGTGTGTCCTTCCTGCCAGAGGAATTCGGCGGTACGGAGGAACAGACGGGTACGCATTTCCCAACGGAACACGTTTGCCCACTGGTTGCACAAGATAGGCAGGTCGCGGTATGAATTAATCCAGTTCTTGTAGGTGTTCCAGATGATGGTTTCGGAAGTGGGGCGGATAATCAGCTCTTCTTCCAGTTTTGCAGCAGGGTCCACCACCACACCGCCGCCATTCGGATCGTTCTTCAAACGATAGTGCGTCACGACGGCACACTCTTTGGCAAAGCCTTCCACATGTTCCGCTTCACGGCTGAGGAATGATTTCGGAATAAGCAAGGGGAAATAAGCGTTGACGTGTCCCGTTTCCTTGAACATATCGTCCAACTGACGTTGCATCTTCTCCCAGATAGCGTATCCGTAGGGCTTGATCACCATACAGCCGCGTACAGCCGATTGTTCTGCCAAATCGGCTTTTACCACCAACTCGTTGTACCACTGAGAATAGTTCTCACTACGTTTGGTAAGGTCTTTCAATTCTACTGCCATTCTATTTCGTTTTTTAAAGTTTTCGTTGATTTCTCTAAACAGTCGGCAAAAGTACAAATTTTAAAGGAAATTTATTTGAAAAACAAATAGTATTTTTAATAGAACCGAAAACACACTATAAAAAGAGATAAAATCCGTAGGGAAAAACTCGCAGGATATTTCTTTTATATGACTACCAAAATCCGAATGTCCTGTATATTCGTCTTTTTTTTGAATTATGCCATATAGAAAAGCTTGTTTTTTGCATTATAATGCACTATCTTTGTAATACAATATAATACAGATAATGATATGGAAGCAGTAGTAAGAAAACAAACCTCATTCCGTCTGCGTGAAGACCTGTTGCAGATCTTGCAGGAACATGCCAAGAAAGCAAACAGAAGCCTGAACAACTTTGTAGAGAGCACTTTGATGAATGCGATGTATTCAGAGCCTAATGAAGAAACGACCGCAGCCATCAATGAAGCACGCTCCGGGAAATATGCCGGGACAATAGACACTACGGACTTTGATTCATTCATGAAATCCGTCAACGAAATAGAATGAAAAAAATCCGTTACAGTACAAAGGCTAAGAAAGATTTGAAGAAATACCGCAACGACCTTCAGCTAATGAAAGCCTTATATGATGTATTGGAAAAGTTGGCGAACGGCACCATCCTTCCCAAAGAATACAAAGCGCATGTACTTATAGGGAAGTATAAGGATTGCATGGAATGCCATATAAAAAGTAACTTCCTTTTGATATGGATAGACACGGAACACGATGTGATAGAAATTGTCAGAATCGGGAGTCATTCTGAATTGTTTTGAAAACGACAAAGGAGCTACGATAAAAGTAGCTCCTTTTTTCAGATGGAGCGGCAAGCGAGACTCGAACTCGTGACCCTCAGCTTGGGAAGCTGATGCTCTACCAACTGAGCTACTGCCGCATAAACATTTCCAAGGTCATGCCTTAAAAACGGTGGCAAAGTTAATAAATTCCTTCCTAAAAAAACAAACGTTTCGTCAAATATTTCTTATTTTTGCTCGGGAAAACAAAGATATTCTTTCAAAATACAGACTAAATACCAATGAAACGAATCATACTCATCACCGGAGGAGCACGTTCCGGCAAAAGCACCTATGCGGAAAAGCTGGCACTCGAGCTCTCTCCCACTCCCGTTTATCTTGCCACAGCACGCATTTGGGACGAAGAATTCCGCCAGAGGGTAATCCGGCATCAGGAACGCCGGGGACCGGAATGGACAAACATCGAAGAGCAGAAAGAACTCAGCCGCCACCGGCTGGAGGGACGGATCGTCTGATAGACTGCATCACCTTATGGTGTACCAACTTTTTCTTCGACCTGCATTCAGATACCGACCGGGCACTTGCCGCAGTAAAGGCAGAGTTCGACCGCTTCACGGCACAAGACGCAACCTTCATCTTTGTAACCAATGAAATAGGTATGGGAGGAACTTCCGAGAACGAACTGCAACGAAGTTCACGGACATGCAAGGCTGGATGAACCAATATGTAGCCGCCCGTGCCGACGAAGTGATACTGATGGTATCCGGCATCCCACTTACCGTAAAAAACACTCATTCATAAAACAACAAACAATTAAAATTCAACAGACTGATGAAAACATTTCATATCACCCGCCCGGATGAGTCAATCCGTCCCGCATTGATTGACAAAATCAACAACCTGACCAAACCCAAAGGTTCATTGGGCATTTTAGAAGAACTGGCACTCCAAATCGGACTCATACAACAGACATTATCCCCCGCCTTGAAACATCCGCAAAACATTATCTTCGCCGCCGACCACGGCATTGTAGAAGAAGGTGTCAGTCTGTCTCCAAAGGAAATCACCTGGCAGCAAATCAGCAACTTCCTTCATGGAGGGGCAGGTGTCAATTTCCTCTGCCGGCAGCACGGCTTTACCCTGAAAATAGTAGATGCAGGAGTAGACTACGACCTCCCCTACGAGAAAGGCATCATCAATATGAAAGTGCGCAAAAGTACCAGAAATTATCTGCACGAGGCAGCCATGACGGAAGAGGAAATGGAGATGTGTCTGGAACGGGGTGCCGAGGTGGTGCGCCAATGCCATGAAGAAGGCAGCAATGTCCTCAGCTTCGGTGAAATGGGTATCGGAAACACCTCTTCATCCTCCTGTGGATGACCTGCTTTACCGGTATTCCTCTGGAACAATGTGTCGGCGCAGGCAGCGGACTCGACAGCGCGGGCATCCGCCACAAATACGAAGTGCTGAAACAGTCTATGGAGAATTACAAAGGCGACGGCTCTCCCCGGGACATCATCCGCTACTTTGGTGGACTGGAAATGGTAATGGCCATAGGCGCCATGCTGCAAGCTGCCGAGCTGAGGATGATTATCCTTGTTGACGGATTCATCATGACCAACTGCCTGCTTGCTGCCGCCAGGCTCTACCCGGAAGTGACGGATTACGCCATCTTCGGACACTGCGGAGACGAGTCGGGCCACAAACTGGTACTCGACGCCCTGCATGCCCGTCCGCTGCTGAATCTGGGGCTGCGTTTGGGAGAAGGAACGGGGGCCATCTGTGCATATCCCATTGTCGACTCGGCCGTGCGGATGCTCAATGAAATGGATAACTTTGCACATGCCTCCATCACCAAATACTTTTAACATGAACAATGTCTTGGCTGCATTCATAATGCTCACCCGACTGCCCTTCTGGAAAATCAAGGAAGTACCGGCAGAATGTTTCAAGCATGTGGTTCCTATTGGCCGCTTATAGGCTGGCTGACGGGAGGCGTGATGGCGGCAGTGCTGTGGCTTGCCGGACAGATTATGCCGGTGTCATTGGCATGGATTCTTGCCCTCATCGCACGCCTGCTTGTCACCGGTTGCCTGCACGAAGACGGACTGGCGGACTTTTCGACGGCTTTGGTGGCGGCACCACCCGAGAACGGACTCTTGCCATCATGAAGGATTCCCACATCGGAAGCTACGGTGTCATCGGATTGATATGCTATTTCCTGCTGTTGCTCCAACTTCATCACCTGCCACTGGGACTTCTCTGCATCCTTGTGCTCAGCGGTGACTGCTGGTCCAAGTTCTGTGCCTCCCAGATTGTCAACTACCTGCCCTATGCCCGGAAAGAGGAAGACAGCAAAAGCAAGACCGTCTACAACCGCATGAGCTGGCACGAGTTACTGGCCGGATTTCTTTGCGGCCTGTTTCCTTTCGTACTGCTGCTGCCTATAAAGCTGTGGATTGCCACCCTCTTCCCACTGCTCACCTTCTTCCTGCTCTACCGATTGATGAAGCGGCGCCTACAAGGATATACGGGTGACTGCTGCGGGGCCACTTTCCTGCTATGCGAACTGTCCTTCTACTTGGGAAGCCTTATTCTAATTATAAATTAACAACTGAAAATTAAAGATGGAAGTAATACTCATTCGACACACTTCGGTAGATGTTCCTCCGGGGATGTGCTACGGTCAGACCGATGTTCCCCTGAAACCTACTTTTGAAACGGAAGCCGCCGTAACAGCAGAAAACCTGAAGACATACCTTCCGTTCGACCACGTCTACACCAGTCCCCTAACCCGCTGCGTGCGCCTCGCCACCTATTGCGGCTATCCCGATGCAGAACGGGACAAACGGATTATGGAAATCAATTTTGGCGACTGGGAGATGAAGCCGTTCGAGCAGAATGAGGACCCACGCCTGCAGGAATGGTATGCCGACTACATAAACGTGGCAGCTACCGGTGGAGAATCTTTTGCTATGCAATACCGGCGTGTCAGCCAGTTTTTGGACGAATTAAAGAAGAAGCCCTATACACGCGTTGCCATCTTCGCACACGGAGGCGTATTAATCTGCGCACAACTCTATGCCGGAATCCTCAAAGCCGAAGAAGCCTTCGACGCATTGACGCCCTACGGCGGCATCGTCCGCATCAATCTCGACAAGGAATAGTGAACGAAATAGTAGGGCCTTCCTCCGCTTCGGTTTGCACCTTGTAGATACCTCCAAAATAATGAATAAAATGGGCATTGATTTCATGGCGAATCAAGCTCGTTTTATTCTCAAAATGTACCTTTGCAAACGGGGCGTTGACCACGTCGAAATAAAGGAGCGGTTTACTCCGGTCGCGTCTGATGCGGATAATCGCCTCATAACGGGAAGTGTCATTCTCTGACGGAGTCAGCAGGCTGACAAGCAATGTATCGAACCACCTCCGGTCCGTCCTTGCAAGCTGTTCCTTGAGATCGGTCTGCAGGCTGACAGACACAGTGCTCTCCCCACGACCGTTCACTTTATCCAGCACCTCACTGCACAACTGAATAATGTCACACTCCTCGTCCTCATACTGAATCTTGCCGGACTCCAAGCGGGATAACTCCAGAATGCTGTTGACATAATTCAGCAGACTTTCCGCATTGGTCTGAATCATCTGTCCGTACTCCCTCTTAGTCTCTTTATCCAGCTCCTCTTTCCCGGTCAGCAATTCGGCAAAGCCCACCACCACATTCAGCGGAGTACGTATATCATGGCTGATTTCCGATTTCAGACGTTCCTTCGCGATGTTGTCCGTCTCTGCCTGCAAAGCGGCTTCAGCCGTCTTCTTCTCTATGACAGCAATCTTTCCGGAGACATAGCGAGTATACAAGTAGAAAAGCAGCATCAGCAGCAGGCAGACACCCAGGAATATAAATCCTATACGGTAATTCATGTCCTGAATCTTCTGCTTCTCCAACAACAGCTCGTCAATGTGGTAAATCTCCTTTACCTGCTTCAACTGGTTGGCCGAGAAGGCATTGTTCAGCGAATCCTGCTTGCGTATGAGGTAGCGCCGGGTCTCGATGGCCCCGTCAATGTCCCCCTTGTCATATTGCGTACTCGCCTTGTAGTTTATCAAAGTGGCAAAGGTGGAGACGTAGTTGTTCAGTACCGTAGGGGTCACCTCGTCTATCAATGCGATGCTTTTGTCATACTCATCGGTCTTGGCATAATATTGAAGCTGTATCAACTGGACATTCAGCCAGAAGACGGGATCTACATGCGGCTCAAGCAGTTTCTTTACTTTCTCGATATGCTCGTGCGCCACTGTAAAGTTCTTCTGGTTCATGTAGTGCAGGATATACTTCACTTCGCAGTCAATCTCGAAATTGCTCCAGTTCTTCCGTGTCTCGGGTTCTTTGGAAATGACCGCCTGCAACGTCGTGTCCATTTCATGCAAATAGGGCAGCTTCAGGCTGTCTTTACCGCCATTGCCGTATACCTGGGCAATACGCGACAGTATATCCACCTTCAGGCTGGCCTTTGTCTGGGGAGAGAAATTCCGGTAAGCCTCCAAGAAAGAGTCCAGTGCCTCATTCGGGCGGCTGGACACTCCGTAGGCACATCCCAAGCTGTTATACGCCGCTATCATTCCGTTATTGCTATGGCGGAGTTTTGATTCCTCCAACGTCTCCTTAGCCACATACACCGCTTTCTCTATCTGTCTCTTGGAAGCCAGGGCGCGGCTGATGGCAGCCTTCTGCTCCAGATAATAATCGTAAGTGCCTACCTGGGAGACAAAATCCTTCAGCACATCCACCAATACGACAGACTGTCCGGGTCGTGTTTCTTGTCATAACATGCCGCCAGATAGTAAGCGCCCATATTCTCATAGAAAGCGTTCTTCTGCCGCCGCGCCTCCTCGTACAGACGGGTGGAAAAAGTCATGTTATAGGGAGCATACTGGTGCTTGTAGGCCATGTCACGGAGATACGTCAGCCGGACAAGGGTGGCCGGCAGGGCATCGGCAACCTTCAGGATGCTGTCCTGATACCGGGCAGCCCCTGTGTCTTCTGCCAGCAGCGGACAGATATATCCGCAAAACAAAACGTGGATGAGAATCAGTATTCGTTTCATTGCGCCGTTCCTCCGTGTAATGCGGGATTATACTTCAAAGGATGCGTAAAACAGAAACGCGCGCCACGGGTGTACCCACTGTCCACCCACAGCTTGCCGTTCATATATTTCACAATCAGTTGGCAGATGGAAAGGCCCAGTCCGCTTCCCTGCACAAAATCATTCAGCTTTTCAAAGCGTTCAAAAATCAAGTGCTGCTTCTCCGGTGGAATGCCGCATCCGGTATCCGTCACGGAGAAAAGTGCCGTATCGGCATCGGCCATCTTCAGTTCCAGCACGATGGAGCCTTGTTCCGTAAACTTGGCAGCATTCACCAGCAGGTTTATCAAGACTTGGCGGAGACGCGCATCGTCCGTATCCAGCATCAGGACAGACAAATCCGTGTCAAAACGCATTTCAACCTCCAGCTTGCGCGAGGCCATCACGGTCTCCACGACCTCATTACACAACTTCACGGCATCATGCGTGCGGATGTTGAAGGTTATATTGTCATTCTCGAAATCCGAGAAATCCAGAATGTCATTGATAAGTTTCAGCAACTGAAAGGAATTCACCTTGATAATTTCGGAGAACTCCCGGCGCGATTCGTCATCGAACGACTCGTCCTCATCCGTCAGTACCGCCGAGAATCCGACAATGGCATTCAGCGGCGTACGTACTCATGGCTCATGTTCGAAAGAAACATATTCTTCCGTTGTATGGCTTGCACCGCTTTCTCCTTCATCGCCTCCTGCCGCATTTGGGAATGCTTCAAACGGAATATCTTCTTCCAGCCCAGCACCAGGAGGAATATCAGAAACAGTACGGACACAATGATGCCTGCCAGATAGAAACGCATGGATACAATGCGGTCGCGTTCGTTCTGGTAGGCCAGTTGGTCGGCCTGGAAACGGGTACAGAGCCGGTCTATCTCCTTGGGATAGTTCTTCTCGAACGAAGTCTTGATATACGAAAAGACCTTGTCGTACTGTCCGTAGGCTTCTTCCTTGTTTCCCATCTTCACCAGTAAATCCGCTTTTTCGAGCAGAGCTTCCTTGTAGATGTTATGGTTTATCCGGGCATATTCGGTTTGAAGGAAATCATTGTAGGCGGTCAAGGCTGCCTCATGCTCTCCGGTGGCCACCAGATAACGGGCATCTATAATCAGAAGGTATTGCCGTATCTCCGGAATCAGTTGCGCTTCAAGCTGGCCTATCTGTGCCAGATGATGGCTGGCGGCCTTCAAGTCACCCTTGAATAATTGGCAGGAAGCATTGGAGATGTGGCGCATGGCCAGCTCCAGCGGAGAAAGCCGGTCTTCCGGATAGAGGTTCAGACGTGCAAGATAACGCGAGGCACCGTTTACATTCCGTATGCGCAGGTTATAATCTATCAGTCCACCAGTAGCATGCGGATATGCACATCCTCCCCGTCCATCCCATCCAGCAGTCTCAAAGACTCTTCGTAAGCGGCACCGGCTTCCCGAAGCCTGCCGGTATAGCTGTACACCTCTCCCATGGCATTCAGCGCCAGGCATTGCCGAAGGGGTAGGCAAGCGCGCGGGCTTTGGAGTACATCTGGTCGCTCTGGCAATGGCCATACGGATTTCTCCACGGAAAAGGGAGGATTTTATAAGTATCCTTTCCAGTTCGAAATAGGTGTAATAGCGCTGGGATTCATCCAATTGGGACAAAAGGCCGTCGGCATTCAGCGAGTCACACTCCTCCCGGGTCAGATAGTCGAAACCGAGGCTGTTGTGAAAAGTGGAGATGACCTCATGGACTATACTTTCCTTTTCCTTAGTCCAAGAATCCGCTTTATCTGTTGTCGATGCAATTATTGTGCTCCCGAACCAAATAAAGAAAAGGAATATATATAGTTGCTTTATCCTCATTTATAAGACTTTGTCTGCTTTAAAAGTTACATTTTTAATGCAACGCGGTCTTGCAAAGATATTATATCTTTTTGGAACGGACAAAGAATCAGTAAAATAACAACATTTTAAAAACAAAAGGAAGCCAAGGTCGATGTCACTATTACGGCAACTACCATCCACCACTCCACACGCCGGTTGATGCGGACAGCCACACGCATATCTTCTGTCTTCAGAGGCCGTTCATTAGAACCGATATAAGGTTCCATACCTCCTCGCCGAAATAGTTGTGCGGCCCCCCGAAACGGCAATTCAAAATACCGGCAAGGGCGGCTTCCGGATAACCGGAATTGGGACTGGCATGCTGGCTGCCATATCTGCCCACAAAAGCAAACAAGGAAAGGCGACCGGAAACCAGTACCATCAGAAAGGCTGTCAGACGGGCGGGAATATAATTGGCAACATCATCCAAACGGGCAGCAAAACAGCCGAACCGACGATAGCGTTCATTCTTGTAGCCGACCATGGAATCCAGCGTGTTCACCATCTTATAGGCAAGCATGCCCGGAACTCCCAACAGCAGATACCAGAACAAGGGGGCAACTACCCCGTCACTCAAATTCTCTGCCAAAGTCTCCAATGCCGCGGTTCTCACCTCCTGCGCCGAGAGTGCAGACGTATCACGCCCTACGATACGTGCCACTTGCATCCTCCCTTCCTCCAAGGAACGGTCCACCGCCTTGAACACCATACGCACCTCGCGAACCAGCGTAGTGCCCGCCAAGCAATAGAATATCAGCAATATTTGCACCGTCAGAAGCATGCCCGGAGAAAAGAGTGCCGCCAAGCGGAGCAACAAAAGCGTAATGACATATACCCCCAAGACAAGAGACACCGCCACAAACGCACCTTTCAGGAAACACGAATCGCCCCGGTTCAACCGGTGCTCACAGAAAGAAATGGCTTTGCCGAAAGCCACAACCGGATGGGGCAGCCACGCCGGGTCGCCCAGCCAATGGTCGAGCAGCCAGGCAGTGAGAAGCGGCAGGTTCAAGTTGAAGGCGACACCCAAAAGTATAAGTACATCTTCTTCCATCGGTTATTCCTCCTCAAGCCATTGTCCTATTGCTTTTACAAGCCTGTCATTCTCCTCCCGGCTCTGGGCGGCTATACGGAAGAAATGCTCATTCAGTCCGTCGAAGTTGGAGGCGTCCCGAATCAAGATACCATGCTCCCCTGCCAGATAGTCTTTCAAAGCGGAAGCCCTACCCATACGGAGGCACACCAGCATGAAATGGGTTTCGGTGGCCCATACCTCCAGTCCTCCCAATGCCTCGAGCGCACTGCGCAGGCGGGCAGCCTCTTGCAAGTAAGACGCCACATCCAGCGGATTGGGAACATCATGTTCCAGCAGATGGAGCCCTGCCTCAATGGCAAGCTGGTTGACCGACCAGGGCATACGGTTGGTACGCAGACGGTGCAGCAGGTGGGGGGCGCCGGTGACATATCCCAGTCGCAGACCGGGAACGGCATAACGCTTGGTCATGGAGTGCAGCAGCAAGACGTTGGGAAACTCCGCAGCCTCGGCAGCAGAGAAAAGCGGACGCAAGGTGAAAAACTCGTAGGACTGGTCGATGACGAAACAGACCTGCGGATTATGACTGATAAGTGTTGCCAGATATTCCTTCTCCACAACCGTTCCGGTAGGGTTATTGGGATTGCACAGCCACAGCATGCGCACCTCTTCCGGCAAGCGATACCCCTCGCTCTCCGCAGGAAGCCGGTAGAGGGAAGTGACCCGATGGCCGTGCATGCGGCAGGCATCGGCATATTCACTGAAAGTGGGCTGCACAATGGCGGTGTTTGTCCCGCGGAAAGTCTGTGCGGTAAGATAGATGGCTTCGGTAGCTCCGTTCGTCACGCACACTGCCTCGGCAGGAAGACGGTGGCGGCGGGCAAGGCAGGCCTCAAGCGTGTAAGGCTCCGGTTCGGGATAGTTGCCGATGCCGTCAATCCGGGCACACAGATGCGCCTTCAAGGCAGAGAGGTCTACCCTGTTGTAAACGTTCGAGCTGAAGTTTGCCGTAATGGGACGGCTGTATTTATAGGAATCGTCTCCGTGTCCTTCAATCATGGTTCTTTGTCAATATTTGGTAGATAAGCGGCAGGTTGACGTGGCGGCGCACGTGCTCGGCAAGCCTATCGTATTGTTCTTCTTTGAATGTATGGTAATCGAAAGCGCCGGCATTCCCGGACAGTTTGTCTGCAAAAGGCGCAAGCAGGAAATCTATGAATTCCGGATTGTCGAGAATGCCATGAATATAGGTCCCCATGCAGGTGGAGTCCACGTAGTAACCGTCGGTAGAGCGTTCTCCAAAAGATTTAGGGGAGAATCGGGGGCGCCTTCCACGGGGGTAGTCACTCCCATATGGATTTCATAGCCCTGCATTAATGGAGAACGGAGAGTGGAAGATGGAGAATGGGGATTGCACAGACCAAACTTCACCTGGCGGGTCACCTTCTCTCCCGACATGCGGGTACTGATGGGCAACAGTCCCAGTCCGGGCAGGCGTTCGATGTCTCCTTCCACATGCTCAGGGTCGAGCACCTCCTGCCCCATCATTTGATAGCCACCGCAGATGCCCATCACGGTGGCACCTTCACGGTGGGCACGGGTGATGGCAGCCGCCACACCGTTACGGCGCAATTCGTAAAGGTCATCAAGTGTGCTCTTGGAGCCGGGCAGCAGGATGACGTCGGCCTTTGCCAGCTCATCCACATTGTTAGTATAGAAGAGATGTACGCGTGGGTCACGTTCCAGGACATTAAAATCGGTGAAGTTACTGAGGTGGCGCAGCAGAATGACGGCGATGTTCACCTTTCCCTTCTCGGCACGGACAGACTTTGCGGCAAGCGCCACGGAGTCTTCTTCTTCAATGTAGATATCACGGTAGTAAGGCACCACCGACAACGGGAATGCCGCAAAGCTCCTCCAGCATCGTAATGCCCGACTCGAAGAGACGTATATCCCCCCGGAACTTGTTGATAAGAATTCCTTTAATGCGTTCCCGCTCATGGGGACGAAGCAACATCAGCGAACCATAGACACTGGCAAACACACCGCCACGGTCAATGTCGCCCACAAGAATTACATCGGCTCCGGCATACAGGGCCATCGGCAGATTGACAAGGTCGGTATCCCGCAGATTGATTTCGGAGATGCTTCCCGCGCCTTCCAGCACAACGGGATTATAGCGAGCGGCAAGGCGGTCGTAGGCAGCACAAACCTCCCGGCGCAGCTCGTCGCGTCCTCCTTGCGGAAATACTCATAAGCATTGCGGTTGCCGATAGGACGCCCGTTGAGGACAACCTGCGAGGTATGGTCCGACTGTGGTTTCAGCAGTAGCGGATTCATGTCCGTGTGGCAAGGCACTCCGGCGGCTTCTGCTTGCACAGCTGGGCACGGCCTATCTCCAGCCCTTCGGGAGTGGCAAATGAATTGAGCGCCATATTTTGTGCCTTGAACGGTGCGGCTGATAGCGTCCTGCTTGAAGATGCGGCAGAAGGCGGCAGCAATGATGCTCTTTCCCACATCACTGCCCGTCCCGGCAAACATAATCGGATGAAGTTTCTCCATAAATTCCATTTTAGCGAATGCAAAGATAGTGCAAATCCGAATATCTCTCCCATTCATAAGCCATATCTTCGGAAACTATTCGTTATATTTGTAACGTTCTATTCAAAAAGATGACTACTGAACAATTCCCACCTCCTCTTGTTTAGAGAAACAAGAACCCCTAAACCGAACGAACTTATGAATAATCTATTATGCCGGAGATTTTTCCGGCTGCTGCCTGCGTGCTGCTTGCCATCGGTGGAGTGGCCGCACAAACCTCCCTTCCCCTTAGCTTCGGTGATGCCCTAAGGCAGATGCAAAACGGCAACCGCAGCCTGAAAATAGCCGACAAGGGAATTGAAGCCGCCCGTGCGGAACGTGACAAACTGAATGCCCTCTGGTACCCCTCCCTGCAAGGTGCCGGTACGTTCGTGCATCTTTCCGAAAAGATAGAGGTAAAACAGCCCCTTTCCCAGTTCACCGACCCGGCAAAGGACTTTGTGCACAACATCGTGCCGGACGACCAATTCATCAGCAGCATACTCGACCAGATAGCTCCCATACCCTTGCCTTTCCACTGGCTCCACGCAACCTGACTTCCGTCGGCCTGACCGCCGAATGGGTCGTATTCTCCGGCGGCAAGCGCATCCGGGCCTCGAAGATAGGCAACACCATGATAGACATTGCCCGCGAAAACCGGGGACAGACCGATGCCACGCAACGCACCCTGCTGGCAGAAAGCTACTTCGGGCTGAAACTTGCGCAAGAGGTAGTACGCGTGCGGCAGGAGACTTACAACAGCCTGCAACGCCATTACCAGAATGCCCTTAAACTGGAAGCTGCCGGCATGATAGACAAGGCAGGCCGGCTCTTTGCCCAAGTGAATATGGATGAAGCTGCCCGTTCACTGGAGGCTGCCCGGAAGGAGGCCTCCGTCGTGCAAAGTGCCCTGCGCACCCTGCTCAACCTGCAAGACACATGCAGCATCCATCCTACTTCGGAGCTTTTCATCAACAACCAACTGCCCGCCAAAGAGGAGTTCCTGCAAGCCATGCGGGTGGAGAACTACACCGTGAACCAACTGCAACTGCAGTCACAGATTGCCCGCCAGCAGCTCCGCATCGACCAGAGCGGCTACCTGCCGGACATCGCCGTATTCGGCAAGCAGACCCTCTATGCCCACGGCATACAAAGCAATCTTGTCCCCCGCACCATCGTAGGTGTGGGCTTCACCTGGAACCTGTTCGACGGACTGGCGCGTGAGAAGCGCATCCGCCAGTCGAAGATAGCCCAGCAGACCCTTGCCCTGGGACAAGAAAAAGCCAAAGAAGACCTGAGCGTAGGCATCGACAAGCTCTACACCCAACTGCAAAAGGCACAAGACAACGTACGCGCCTTGAATACCACCATCGAGCTGAGCGAAGAGCTGGTGCGAATCCGCAAGAAATCCTTTGCCGAAGGCATGGCAACCAGTACCGAGGTCGTAGATGCGGAAACGATGCTGGCAACCGTCCGCGTGGCGCGTCTGGCAGCCTATTACGAATATGATGTGGCACTGATGAACCTGCTGGCTATCTGCGGAACGCCGGAACGGTTCGAGAAATATTTCGAGACAACTTATTAAAACCTACCCTTTATGAAAATCAATAATAAAAGCATCAGCATTGCATTCGTCATTATCCTGGCCGCAACGGTCATCATTTCGCTTGCCGGCATGTTACTCATGAACCGGCAGCCCCTGGTCCTGCAAGGACAAGTGGAAGCAACGGAAATACGTATCAGCGGAAAGCTGCCCGGACGTGTGGACTCCTTCCTCGTACAAGAGGGCGACTGGGTGAAGGCAGGCGATACGCTTGTCGTCATCAACAGCCCCACCATCGAAGCCAAATACCGCCAGGTGAATGCCCTGGAGCAGGTGGCCCAGGAGCAGAACAAGAAGATAGACGCCGGTACCCGCCGCCAGATTGTGGCCACCGCCAGGCAACTCTGGAACAAGACGCAGAGCGACCTTGCCCTCGCCAAGACCACTTACCAACGCATTGTAACGCTTTATAAGGACAGTGTCGTCACCTCCCAGCGGCGTGACGAGGTGGAAGCCATGTACAAAGCCGCCCAAGCCGCCGAACGTGCCGCCTACGAGCAATACCAGATGGCCGTAGACGGAGCGCAGAGCGAGGACCGCGCCTCGGCCCGCAGCTGGTGGAAGCGGCGCGAAGCACCGTCGATGAAGTCTCCTCCCTCCTCGTCGACTCTCGCCTGACTGCCCCCGAGACGGCCAGATAGCCACCATCTTCCCCAAACGCGGAGAGCTGGTGGCCCCCGGCACTCCCATCATGAGCCTTGTCGTGATGGACGATGCACACGTGGTACTGAACATACGCGAGGACCTGATGCCGCAGTTCAAGATGGGAGCACTTTCCGTGCCGATGTCCCCGCCATCGACGGCAAGGACATTGAATTCCGCATCTATTACATCAGTCCGCTGGGCAGCTTCGCCACCTGGAAATCCACCAAACAGACGGGCAGCTATGACATGCAGACGTTCGAGATACACGCACGTCCCACACAGCAGGTAGAGGGATTGAGACCGGGGATGTCCGTACTTTTAAAAATGAAGAATGAAAAATGAAAGATAAAGAATTTGGCTACGCTATGAAAGCGCTCCGCATGGTTATCCGTCGCGAATGGCACCGCATGACCTCCCGCCGTCTATACCTCGGCGTCTGCGTCGTGCTACCCTTACTCTGTCTGTTCTTCATGGCCACCATCTTTGGAAACGGACAGATGGAGAACATTCCCGTGGGTATCGTCGACCTGGACAACACTGCCACTTCGCGCAATATCTCCCGACGCATCTCTGCCGCCCCCACCTTCCGTGTGACGGAGCACTTCACCGACGAAGCCGACGCCCGCCGGGCATTGCAACAGAAGGACATATACGGCTACCTCGTCATCCCGCCCCGCTTCGAACAGAAGGCGGTGACGGGAACCGGCGCAACGCTCACCTATTATTACCACTATGCCCTTCTTTCGGTAGGTAGCGAGCTGATGGCGGCGTTCGAGAATACGCTTGCCCCCGTGGCGCTCTCGCCCATCGTGATGCAGGCCGAAGCTCTGGGAGTCAGCGGAGAACAGATACAGACTTTTCTGCTCCCCGTAGAAGCCAGTACCCATCCCCTCTACAACCCGGACATGGACTACTCCATCTACCTGAGCCAGCCTTTCTTTTTCGTACTGTTCCAGATACTCATCCTGCTCACCACCGTTTACTCCATAGGCGGCGAACTGAAGTTCGGCAGTGCCGGCGAATGGCTGAAGACGGCACGGGGCAATATCCTCACTGCCGTAGCAGGGAAACTGCTGCCCTATACCCTCATCTTCTCGTCCATCGGTATCCTGCAAACTATGTACTGTTCGGCCCGCTACATATCCCTTCGCTGGCAGTCTGTGGCTGATGAATGCAGTGACCGTGCTCTTCATCATCGCTACCCAGGCATTGGCGGTCTTTATCTATTCTGTCTTTCCCAAGATTGCCTATATCATCAGTGTAGTATCCATGGTGGGGTCGTTGGGGGCTACGCTGTCCGGAGTCACGTTTCCCGTTACAGCCATGTATGCGCCCGTGCATGCGGCCTCCTACCTCTTCCCCGTGCGGCACTTCACGGAGGCGGCACAAGCCATGATTACTTCGATGCAGGGTTTGCCTACTTCTGGCAGTCGGTAGCTACACTCTTCATCTTCCTATTGGCAGCACTGCTGATACTGCCATTGCTGAAATGGTGGATAAAAAAAAGAGATAAGGGAAGAAGCAATCTCCG
>ENA-OQCK01000670-OQCK01000670.1-human-gut-metagenome-genome-assembly--contig:-NODE-670-length-16516-cov-3.001403_pt1 | contig 16516 bp, 26 predicted proteins | sample MGYA00242498_ERZ504578 | MGnify/ENA primary metagenome ERZ504578 (study PRJEB26092, sample SAMD00036229) | human gut metagenome | host: Homo sapiens | study: EMG produced TPA metagenomics assembly of...
ATTGATATTTTTACCTCGGTTTTTCCGGATTTTAACCACAGATACCCGGGAGTTACCTTTAATCTTTTAGAGAGAATGGTGTCTGACCAGCATAATTTTCTTCTGGGAGGGCATCTGGACTTTGGGATCATTATGCTGGCTGATTCAGATAAGATAGACCTGGAATATATTAAACTCTATAATGAGAATCTGGTGCTGGGAATTCCCAAAAACCATCCAATGGCCAAATACGCCTCCGCTCCCGGAGAACCGTTGTCCACCATTGACCTGCGCCTTTTCAGGCAGGACAGCTTCTCCCTGATATTCGCTTCATCTACCATGCGCAAGGTGATTGACCCCCTGTTTAAGGAAGCAGGCTACCAGCCTCATATTCTGATTGAGTCTGCCATGAACCATGCCCTGATACAGCTGGTAAGCAACGGATTCTGCTGCACAATCCTTCCCCAGTCACGGTTCTGGTAAGTCCGTACAGTACTAACTGCGCCTGGTTTCACCTGTCCTCCCGCCCTAACTGGAATATCTATGTTGCATACAGAAAAGACATGCATCTGAATGAAGCGCATCGTTACTTCATTCAGCTGGCTAAACATTATGGAAATGAGTTGGAAAAGAAATTTTTATAAACTCAAAGCTCCACACCGCTTCTGAACCCCACATCCCCATATTCAGAGCGGAACACCCCCTGCATCCCTGGTCCACCCTTGCCTCCCGGCATATTTTCTTCATGGAATGGCAAATATTAAATGCCAGTGTAGTGACAGGTATAATCATCCCCGCTACAAACTGTGATATCTCAACACCCGACAGGCTCAGCATCAGCAGCACAGCAGTATAAGTCGGAAGCACGCTCTCAGGAATATGGCGGAACCAGCTTGCCGTAAAAGCCTGCTCTTTTGGTTCCAAATATCCATCCGTTGCATCCTTTACAATCTCACTGCACAGAATCATGGAAGCTGCCGATGGGAGCAGCCCGATAAACAGTGACGCTCCCGCTGTGTTCACGCGCCTGTTATGAAAGATTCCGTTCAAATCCCGCTGCGCCAGCTTGATTTGACTGCGCGATTCCAGAATCCGCTGCAATAATGTAATCAGATACAGGGACAATAGTACGGACAGGGACGTCCAGTTTGTAATAACCCTGGCGGCAGAGCCTCCTATTTCCACCGTAGGGATCCGGTACAGCAAAGCTGTTGCGCATAAACCGCCGCTAGTTTATCTGTGTTATAATCCTTTCAACTGCCTGTTTTACATAATCCGGATTGGTGGCCAGGTTCAGACGGATAAATCCTTTATACGCTTCGCCAAACCATTCGCCGTAATCCACTGCCAGCCTGCACTGTTTCTGGACAAACTCCAATAGCTGCTCCGTATCTACATAGCTTCTCAAATCTATCATCACCAGATATGTACCTTCAAGGGCGCAAACCGTCAGTTCAGGAAGCTGTTTATTCATCTCCTCTTTGAGATACTGGTAATTATCACGCACAACATCGAGTACATGACCCAGCCATTCTTCACCATATGCATAACCAGCCTTTGCCGCAATCATCCCCATGATACTGACCTCGGTCCGGTTCAGGGCGGAAGCAAATCTATCATAAGTTTTCCTTAGTTCGTCATTTGTGATGATAATGTGGGAGTGAAGAAGCGTTGCCAGGTTAAATGTCTTTGACGCGGAATTAAGAGTAATCACCATATCCCGGTACTTACCTCCCGATACAATTGCGGCCGGTACAAAGGCTTTTCACCTAATATGATATCCTGATGAATCTCGTCGCTGATTACCAGGACATCATGTCTCCGGCAGACTTCCAATACCCTGTCAAGTTCTTCCTCTGTCCATACTCTGCCCGCCGGATTATGGGGAGAACACTGAATGAACATTTTCACCTGATTATCCACTATGGCCTTCTCAATCGCCTTATAGTCCATGGTAAAATACCCGTTGTCGTAATTAAGCTCCACCCTGACCAGATTTCTGTCCCCATTGGTAACCACATTATGGAAAGGATAGTATACAGGTGTCAGAATCATACATGAATCCCCAGGCTTGGTAAACGCATGAATCATCCATGCAATAGCTGTCACGCACCCCGTAGAAAATCGTACCCATTCCTTCCTGACCGGAAAATGATACCGGCGTTCCATCCAGTCAGAAAATACCTGGTAATAATCATCCGGTACACAGCTATATCCAAACACCCCATGCTGCGTCCGTTCCATCATCGCTTCCACAATCTCATCGCAGGTCTTAAATTCCATATCCGCCACCCACATGGCGAGTAAATTTTCTTCTCCGAACTTTTCCTTCAGACCATCCCATTTTGAACAGTCGTTCCACAACGTTCCACCAGATATGTTTGCAAAAACTCCTGTTTAGTCAAACCGCTTCTCCTCCACCTAATTTTTTATTTTCTATAACCGTGAACTTCTGACAGCTATATTACTTAGATATTTCTCTTTTTAGATAACACCTGACCATCCCGTAGCAGTCAGAACAAATACAATCAAGCAGGCCAGCAATATAAACAGCAACACCTTGGGGAACACCCACTTAAACCATTTGGCAAAGGGAACATCCGCCATAACGCAGGAGCAATCATCCATCAATAAAGGGGAAAGAAGATTGGTAAAGCTGTCTCCCATCTGGTAAGCGACAACCGCCAGATTAAGCTGCATCCCGAGGGCCTCCGCCACCGGCTTCATGATTGGTACAAGGATTGCCGCCTTTGATGTTGCCGAAGGGATAATCGGATTGATGATGGATACAATGATTGTAAGCCCTATGCTGGCTACGGATTTTGGCAGCTCCATCAAAGGCTTCGTTAATACATAGACAATGGTGTGAATCACATTCCCATCCCCCAATACCAGGGAGATGACTTTGGCCAGTCCTATGACAAATGCTACAAATGCCATGGATGACAACCCCTTGACAAAGTTCTGCCCCAGTTCTTCCGGCGTCATTCCACCAATAAATCCCACCAATATCATTGTACAGAGCATGACAGCAATCATAAAATCAAAGGTCAGGAGGAGTCACCCCCCAGCAGGGAATACATGGCAATCACCAGATACTGCCCAATGAAAATCACGATAACCGCAATCTTTCTCCAGTTCATATCTACTTTTTTGAGTATCTGGTTTTCGTCCACATCTGCCTGTGCGTATTCCGGCCTCCACCCACTATCATACAGCAGGGATGCCTCCGGGTTTTTCCGGATCTTTTTCACATATCCTAAAACCATAATAACGGCAGCTGCCAGGAAAAAATTCATAATCAACAGCCTGGTAAAGAATGCGGAATATGGTGTCACACCCATAAGCATCTGTGTGGTTGCTTGCTGCGCCGGACCTGTACCAAAGCCAATCAGGGATGCAAATGTTGTTACACCAAGGGCACATATGGGGTCCAGCTTCAGCTTCTTGGCAAATAAAATACCGATTGGAACAACTGCAATAAGGCATCAGTTCCTCCAAAGCCTCCCAGATAAGCCATCAAAATCATCATAAGGCTATCAAAAGGCTTGTTCCCTTGTCCTTCAATTTATAAACAGCCCAGTTCATCAAATCATCCAATACGCCTGTTTTCAGCACCACATTAATAGTTGCTCCGGAAACCATAACCACAAACATAATGGTTGCCGCTCCAACTAAGCCTGATTTCATCTTCATCAGAGCTTCCCACGGACTCACAGGAGTCTGATAACCCAAATATTGAAACTCGGTCCCGACAATCTCTCCTGCCTCATTGGTGACAAACTGTCCTGCTGGTATGAGATAGGTAGCCAGACATGACAGCAGAATAATACCAAACATGATCCACAATAAGTGCGGCATTTTGAACTGTTTCTTTTCTTTCATTTGTTTTTCCCCCTAATCAGCTGAATATGAATCCCACTTCCGCACACACACCCAATGGCAGAGCCGATTCGTCAATATCAAACTTTCCATTATGATGCGCCGCACCGCTGCCATATGTCTCATTATGAATCCCCAGTAAGCCAAGGGCACCCGGATACCTGTCCAGGTACATGCCGTAACACTCGGACGCATACCATCTGTCACAGTCTGCCGTCACCCCGCTGCCGCAGATTTCCCTGATTTTATCCTGTATCCTTCTGGCTACACCCTCGTCGTTCACAACTGGCTGTAGGCTGATTTTATTCCGCGGAGCAAATTCAATGGTGCATTTATGGCAAGTCGCCGTATTAACAGCCACTGTGTTTATGATATCAAAAGCCTTTTGGCCCTCCTCTTTATCAAAAAATCTTGCTGTCCCTCCAATATATGCCTGGTCCGGAATCACATTTGTGGTTTCTCCGGCCTGGAATACGCACAAACTCAGAGTAACCGTTTTCTCCGCGTTAATCTGGTTTAAAAATGCCGAATCGACCTGAGTTACAATATGAGCGGCCGGGACAATGGGATTGGCGGCCTGGTCCGGACGGGAGCCGTGTCCGGCTCTTCCCTTTACATGGAATCCTATCCCCACGGTACCTGCCATTCTCGGTCCCGGAACCACATTAACCTTACCTGTCTCCAGCCCGCTGTAGACATGCAGAGCAAAGCACTCATCAACCGGATATTCTGCAAGGGCTTCCAGCATGGTTTCAATACCGCAGTTCGTTTCTTCTCCTTCCTCAAAGCAACAATAGACAGTCCCCTCAATCTCATCCCGCAGTTCCAGCAGCACCTTCATAGTTCCCAGCAGCACGGCCATATGGGCATCGTGTCCACAGGCATGGCATACGCCTCTACGCGGGACACACATACCTTTTTCTGTTTTAAATTTCTCTCTTCCTCCAAAACCCCAAGCCCGTCAATATCGGCACGAATTACACGATGTTTTCCTGGTTTTCCGCCCTCAATAACAGCAATAATTCCGGTACCCTTCAGCATCTTATATGGAACCTGCATACTTTCAATCTCATGAATCAGTAAATCCCTTGTCTGGAACTCCTTCCCTGATATCTCGGGATACTGATGGAACCGCCTTCTCATACATACCATATAGTCCTGATATTTTAACGCCATTTCTTTAATATCTGACACATTCATAACCTTCTTCCCCTTTCCCGTATACCAATCCAATTATGATTCCCCTGTATATTTCTCCGTATGTTTTGTATTCACCGCTTCGCAAATTCTCCTCAGACCTTCAGCCAGTGTGGCTTTAGGGCATGCCAGATTCAGGCGGATGAAGCCCTCTGAATTCTGCACGAACATATTACCGCCCTCCAGCAGGACTCCTGCTTTGTATGCAAAAACTTTGGCAAATGTTCATCCGGTTCAAAATAACCGCTGAGATCCACCCAGGCCAGATAGTCGCCTCGGATATACGATACTTTGCCCTTGGCAGATGTTCTGCAAGATATTCACCGACAAAGCGGAAGTTTTCATCCAGATACAGCTGCAGTTCCTCCAGCCAGGGCTCTCCCTTCTCGTACGCTGACTGGGCAGCCGCAATGCTTAAAGGGTTATCAAAATTATAATGGCGGCTGAGCCAGATTTTTCTCAGCTCCTCATCACGGATTATAATATTGGAAATCATCATACCAGCCAGGTTAAATGTCTTGCTGGGGGCCATGCAGGTGATAAGGCGTCCATAATCCGGCATCACTTTACCCAAAGGAATATGTTTCTGATTCCGGCGGAGCAAATCGCAGTGAATTTCATCAGAAATCACCCACATATGATTGTTCTCTATGATTTCCGCCATCCTCCTCAACTCATTTTCGGACCATACACGCCCGCTGGGATTATGGGGATTGCAGAGAATGAACAGTGCAGTCTTTTCATCCGCTGCCTTCCCAGCCAGGTCATCAAAATCAATATGGTAACGCCCATCCTCACTCTTAAGGTCAGAACACATATAACCGCGCTCATTAAAGTCTGCAGCATATTTAAAATATGCGTAGGACGGCGTCAGGAACAGAACCTTTTCATCCGGTTTGCAGATATAATTAACCAGCTCGTAAAGCGCCGGGATAATTCCGTTAGACATTACCAGAGCTTTTCTGTCAAATGTCCAGTCATAGCGTCTTTTACACCATTCAGACAAAGCATCATAATAACTCTTTTCAAATACCCTGGTGTATCCAAAAATCCGCTTATCCAGGCGCTCCCTCATACCGTCAATGACCACATCCGGTGTAGCAAACTCCATATCTGCGACCCACATGCGTATAAAATCCTCGTCCGCATACGGAAAGGTCATAGTTTCATCCGCGTGAAAAATATAGCCGCGGAATCCATCCGTATTCATGGCATTTGTATGCTTCTGTCAATAACCTCATCGAAATTATACATAACATACATTCCTTTCTTGAACCTCTGTTCTTTTATAAGTCAATTCTAACAATGAAAGCTCTCCAGGTCAAAACAGGCTTTTTTTCTTCTGAGTAGAAAATTTTTTTGATTTTTCTATTATGAGTGGATTTTCAAGAGATTATATGATAAAATTAACAACATGAAAGAAAATAAGATAAAATTCGCCGATTTATTGATTTATATGAAACTTTTATGGTACTGCCAAAATAGTTGAAATGGAATACAGAGGAGGGCAGACATGTCTGAGATTAGCGCGCAAATCGGAAGCCAAATCCGCACCCTGCGGAAAAAGCGAAAAATGACCCTGGATGATTTATCGGGCATCATCCACAAAAGCCGGTCTACCATATCAAAATATGAAAAAGATGAAATTGCCATAGATATAGAAACCCTGTATGAAATTGCGGACGCCATACAGGTTCATGTGGAACAGCTGCTCTATTGTCCCCCCAGACGTGCGGTCATATCCTCACAAAACAACAGCCCTGCTTTTTTTAACGGGGTCTCCCAGTTTTACTCCTACCTTTATGACGGCAGAAGCAACCACATCATCCGGTGTTTATTTGATGTACTCTCTGAAGCAGAAAATGACCAGTATAAAATCATGATGTATATGAATTTTAAAGATTTCAAGAACTATCAGCAGTGCGAGAACACTTACTGGGGCTACATTGAGCACTACGACGCGCTCACTTACATTTCCCTGACCAATCAGGATACCCCTATGGAAAAGGCCAGTGTACAGATACTTGCATCCTATCTGGACTCTGATACAAAATGGGGGCTATTTAACGGTTTCTCCTCCAGACCCATGATGCCGATTGCCATCAAGATGCTATTTTCGAAATGCCGCCTAAAAGAAGACGCGGACTTAGTCCGGTTGTTAAAGGTATCCAAAGATGACGTCCGTCTTCTGAAGCTTTACAATATGCTGTCCGTCACTTAGACAGAACGCGCCATCAGAAACCGGCGTGATAATCACACTTCTGGCATTGGGACAGAGCATTCTCACAATCCTCCTTGTGATAGGCTCCGGACCAGCGGCAGATGCTCTGCAGGATTGGAACCACGGAATTCCCCTTTTCCGTCAGACAGTACTCCACACGGGGAGGAATTTCATCATACTGCCTGCGATGTATGATATCATCGTTCATCAGTTCCTTTAAGGCGGCTGCCAGAACAGCGTCTGTAATGTCTGTCATTTCCCTGCGCAGTTCGCTGTAACGCAGACGTCCCTTCTCCGCCAGAACGCAGATAATCCTCGGTTTCCATTTTCCTCCAAATACATCAAGACCATATTCCAGAGGACAGCGAATGTCCTTTTTCAACTTTGGCTTATACATTTCCATCACCCCAAAAAGTCTGTTTTCTATAGATAAATTCATTGCGTTCATTATAGAAAATGTACCACGAATTCAAGTTACTATGAAAATTATTAGTTACTTATAAATTTGCGGACCTGTTCCCATCTGAAATTCTATCATCTATAATCAAATCACAGCAATCTCATATAACCCAAAAACAGGAGGAAAACCAAATGAAAATTAGTGCTTATCTCGAAATCACCATGAAAATCAACGATGAAAACCGTCCGGCCGCAGCCAAAGTGTATAACGACTACCGCCCGCCTTTTCTCGATACAATCCCCGGCGCACTGAGCAAAGAGCTTTTAATCCGTCAGGAAGATGTACAGGTTTTACACGGTTTTGACAGTGTGGAACATGCCCAGGCTTATCTTTCCAGTGAATTGTTCCAGAACGATGTATTAGTCAGCCTGAAGCCTCTCTGGAGCGCAGAACCGGAGGTCAGAATCTACTCTGCTGCATAACCTTTTACGAACACATAACAGGCGGACTGTGGATTATTTTCCTGAGTCTCGGCCTGTTAAAAAGATACCCTCAGCCGGGAATACTGTATATCACGCTGAGGGTATACTGAGGCGGGTTCTCGTGTCCGGCCTGCAGCCCCACAGGGCGCAGGCATATGTATAGAAGCGTGCCGCCCCGGCTCCTTACGGAAACTGGCTATTAGCTTACTCCAAGTTTATCTTTAATATTTTCAAATATGTATCTGTAACCACACGATTGGAATAAGGCGTAAGATGAGGCGCATCGTTTAAGAAACACCTTTGACTATGTTTTCTATTAAATAACTCTGATAATTCAAAATAATTCTCAAATTCCGCTTTCGATTTTTCCCAGCAATTATACCCCAAATGTAATACCACATCTCCTGCTTTTAAATCAGATTTTAGAATGTTTACGAAATCCCGGATATCCGAATAGATATTTAGTCCGCCGCCTGTTCCCAAATTACGGACAATATATTTATAACTGTTTTTATCAGTTTCTCTTGCAATATACTTGGTATTGTCATCCTATCACTCACCCCAAATCCACGAGCAATACAAGTCCCAATAACGAATATTGTGTGGTCATATGAATCTGGTTGATAGAAAGTCATTCTCTCGTTATTGAATACATTGTATGTTTTACTATTGACATTTGCAGGCAGATAACGTCCTTCATCTGTTTTGCGAAAATCTACGTTATGGAAATCTCCAGAAGTCCAATAAGCCACATCCGCTCTATCTTCTTGATATATTAAGAGGAGCTCCTCCTCACTCAAAAGAGTAGGATTTCGACAAAATATTTTATTTTCGTCCTTTAATTTATTGGAAACAGGTGTTTGAAAAAGAAGTAATCAATGCCGTTTGACATCAGCATTTTAAAGCGGTTCGTGCTATAGCTGAGAGATATATTTCTCCTATGGTGCAATTAGCGAAATTATCCAAATGCATGTAACCCTCATGATTAACAAATCATTTTTCTGCACATCTTCTATCTTGTCCATTTTTTTGACTTTTATAAAACCCGATATATGATTTTTTAATCCAACAATGCTCTGGTTTCGCGAAAGTACAACACATTATTAAAACCCTCTAAATATTCCAGAGTGAAGCGGATATCACATAAATTCCAATCAAAATCAAAGGAGTTAATGAGGTTCTTTGATTTTCTAAGAACGTATAATAATTCCCCATATTCTGAAAGCACAGGAACCTCTTGGCATCGTGTTTCCTTAATAATCTCTGCTGCAGCTTCAATGCACCCCCCCCCAACTCACAATCTATCGCATAGCGAAATGAATAATTTACATGTTTGCCAACGCTGAAATGATTTTGAAAACTTGTGGGTGTTATGATTCCTAATAAACGATGGCTTTCGTTTCTGACATATACGTATCTATGCGAAAGAAAAAGTGTTTTTAGAAAATCTGCATTTTTAGATTCATTGTAATTTATTTGAGCAATATCATCCAGCTCTATTCTGCAAAAATCCATCATTTTTTCCTCCACAAATATCCAATTTGCACGGTTCCGTTTCTTCCATTTTACCATAATTACGAGCATATGAAAATCACTTCTTTTCCGCCAATTTTCCGACCTTGCAAATATAAGATAAAGGCCGAGTTTATACTTCTGATTTGAAATATTGTATAATAAGACAATTGGAATTTATTTGGTTTGTTCAGGTTAGGAGCAGGTCAGCCTTGAAGAGAAAACTACGGATTTTTCCTCTTGTAGAGAAGTTCGCAGTAGAGACTATAGATTGTGGTAAATATTTAAGGCATCATCTATATTTCATTAACACTGAAATCAATTGTAAAATAACCTCTTTTCCATGTGGAATCATGCTGATGAAATCATAAAAAATATGAATATCTCAGATATACCAATGGGAACAATATCCAATCCTTTTGAAGATTTAGAGCAGGGCTGGCAAATGATTATTTTTGAAAAAAGAGGGTATGTATATATTTTACAGACGAAAAGGGGGTGATTTCCTCGTTTGGGTGTTCCTATGAAACGGCAGATATTGAGTTCGGTTTTACACTATCGCAGGCACGGGAGAAAGGGGACCATCTGGCACATCATTTGATACAGTCCTTTGCTCCCGGAGAAGTGGGCTATGAGGAAGCCCACCAGATAGGGAAAAAGCTGGCGGACAAGGTGCTGTGCGGTAAGTATGCATATGTGCTTACCACCCATACAGACAAGGGACCACATCATGTTTTGTGCGGCGGATTTCGTGACACACCATAAGTATATTTCCAATAAAAAAGCTATCACCAGATACGGAATGAGAGCGGCCGCCTGTGCCGGGAGCATGGTTTATCGGTTGTCACGCTGAGGGAAAACAACGTATATGGGGTATCAGCCATTGTATCCGCAGGCAATTCGAGGAAAATGGTGAATTCCGTGATGTACATATGCCAGCTACAGGCAAAGTGGCTACGTCCCCGGAGGATAAGATCCGGCAGTTGGAGCATCAGGTAGGCTATCTGACCCAGGAAGTTGAATTTCTAAAAAAATTTCCTCGATCAGAAGTACCAGAAAGCAGGCGCAGCATTATGCATGACTCTTCCTGTGTATTTGAGAATAAGATGCACGGCTACACCAAAGGAGCAAAGGGCATCTATATGGCGCTTCTCCATATGGAACCGCCGGTTATCATGAATCTGAAGAAAATCCGGCGTCTGATGGACAAGTTCAATCTTTCCTGCCCAATCAGGAAGCAAATCCGTATCGCCGGATGCCAAAGCACTCAAAACAAGCAATGCAGCAGAGAATCTCCTGCAAAGAGAATTCGAATGCTGCGGCCCACGGATGGTACTGCTGACAGATATCACATATCTGCCGTATAATGGGACATTTGCTTACTTGTCCTCTATACTGGATGCTTTTACCAAGCAGATTTTGGCGTATGTGATAAGCGGCTCTCTGGAAGTTGATTTTGTTCTGGATACAGTAAACCTACTTATAGAAAACCACGGGATATCGCTTTATGCAGAAACGATTATCCACAGCGACCAAGGATGTCACTACACCAGCTACAGCTTCATCAACATTCTGTAGAACAAGAAACCTCGCCAGTCCATGTCACGGCGGGGCAACTGCCGGAACAACGCTCCGCAAGAGAGCTTCCATGGTCATATGAAGGAGCATATCAGCGAGAAGCTCAAGACCTGTACAGAATTTTTACACCATCTTCATTTAATAACTGCTGCATAGCTGTTCCTCCATTTCCGAAAGTTTAACCCTTCTGACAGATATGTATTGGGAAAATGTAATTTTTCCGCTTTCGAGCAAAAAAAATAATGCCTGCCGGGGAAATGAAGCAATAATTCTATTGATTTTCCGTATGCCATATATATTCGCCCTTCCTTACTGTTCAATGGTATATCACGCATACATGAATAAAACAATTCATCCTGTCAACTCAACCCTATCCATATCCCCCGTGGATAAGTTCCCACACAGCAAAATTCCGGGATGCTGAACTTGTATTGTCTCCTTCTCCGAAAACTTCAAGCTGTATCTTTTTTCGGTACCGGCTGTTGATAATATCCCTGATTGCTTCGAAATATGCAGGCTCCGTGTCTGTTCCTTCCGATACAATCAAATGGTATTCCGGCTGGATTTTCATCCCTCTATCCGGCTTCGGTTTCATCCATGATTTATTTAGATCACTTTTCTTCGGGGGTTTCAGCTCATTTCCAATCGCCTCCGTTCAAGATATTCTGCAGATATGGATCCGCACCATATCTTCCTTCCATATACTGCTTATCAAAAGCTGCTGTACTGTTGACTCTTTCATTATCTTCCCGGCGGATTTCATATAGAGAATATATTTCACTGCTGTGACTTGCGTTCAGTGCAGCAAACCAGATCTCATCTCTGCGAAATACCGTATTCTTCATAGTAGCCATATCATGGGAAGTAAACAAAAGCTGCGCTCCGTGCTTGTTAATCTTTCGATTCTTAAACATGGAAATTACATACCGAAGCAACTTCGGATGCAGTTTCGCATCCAGCTCATCTATGATAACCAGTCTTTCTTCGCAGGTTGCAAATGGTACTCGCAACACTTGATTGACAACTCTCACTGTCTATGTACCAGACAGCTTCAAAAATCTGCTTTTGTGTGAACACTCTGCCTGGGCCGGAAGCCAGATAGCAGAGTGTTCCGTATTCAAGACGGGTAAGGTTTATGTCCTGTCCGTCCCGGAGTACCCGGCGTTAATGCAGCCTGATTTCCAGTCCCGGATAAGATAATACGGGAGAGAGAACAGACTGGATAGTTTCAAGCTGTATGTCATTAGCTAAAGCTGTTATGACTTTTTCATACATTTCTTCTTCGCTGTCTTTGAATGTCAGCACTATCATATTTACTGTCCCCTATGTAAAGCATTTTTTCACTGTTTCCATAAGTGTATCCTCAAGGATAAGGCAATTGGAACAATATTGGGGTTGTTCTGCAACAAGCTTCTCTTTAATATGATGATAAGTTCCTACTGGGGAGATGTTTGGACCATTCCGTGGACAGAGTTGGGAATTATCCTTTTGGTGATGCTTCTGTCTGTTGCTCTGGCTGTGTATCGACCGATTCAAACAATCCAGAAAATGTCTATCATAGACACAATCAGCGCGCAATAGAATCTTATGCAGTACCTTGAGGAAGCTGTCGCATCAATGATTAGGAAATCATAGATGGGACAGCCCCCTCTCTTTAACACTTTTTTCTATAGCTTTGGAATATTCAAATCAAACATACTCGCCAATGAAAACCAAGAACCGTCATCCGCATAGTGAACAAGGGTAGCGTAAGCACTTCTTGTTACAAAACGCCCTTCAGGTGAATGATTCGCGCACACATGCACCACTTCTTCAGGCAGTCCACAGGTGATTGCGATGTAAGTTCCATAAGCCGGATGACGCACATTGGGGGCTCCTGTTGTCTTGTGGTTTTCTCCCCAGCGCTTTCTGTTCTCAGGATTATATTCATAAGGCTTGCCTACATCGTGAAGGAGTGCGCTGGCTATTAATATGTCTTTGTCCAGTCCTAAATCCATTTCATAAGCCCTGGATAGGTTTTCATACAGACTTAGCGTATTGTATCCAACCGCGCGGATGTGCATACTCTGGTCTCCCAGCGCACTGGCCTCGGGCATACCGGAGCCTGGCATTTCCTCAATATGTTTAAAGCCGTTGATCTGTAACGCATACGTCCATGCATCCGCGGTCTTGTTTCGCAGTTCCTCATTCTGAATATCCATAATCTGAGGAAGTGTCTTAAAAACACCCTCCCGTATTTCCTGATCAAGTTCAATCGGTATCATATCACAACTTCCTTTCCTTTAATAAATATTTCATTCTATTTACATATGATTGTTTCCTATTAGGAGCGCTGTAAATACAAGGCTTTTCGGAGCCTACGAATCACAAAAAATAATATTTGATCTATCACATTACACGAAAAGCGTCCGGCAGAAAAAACGGGCGGCTTTTTTGCGTAGATAGATGGAGAGGAGGAAAATAATTACAGAAGTTTAGCTCACAGAATTGTGCAATGTCACGAATAATTTTAATATGTATCAACTTATCCCTACTTCGAGACACTTTTCCCGAGGGGCCTCACCCCTCGTCTGGATGGACTTTGGTGGTATATATCCCCCGTCGCCGTCTGTTTTTTCGTACAGCCGGGAGTGGGCCGTCAAGAGTGCATCGCACCGCCGTTTTACGGCGGCCTGCCCTTGATAGTCTGCCCCGGCTGTGCGATTTCCCCGGCAAGCGGCGGGGGTATATCCTCCAGAGCCGCCCCCTTTCCCATGATTGGGAAAGGGCGGGGGGATTGGGTTGAACTTCTTATTAAAATATCGGAGGTATTGACTATGAAGCGTCCCCTTGCATACATTACCGCCGCATGGTTAAGCGGCGACAGTGAAAACGCAGAACAGGCCGCCCGCTACTGCCGGGCGGTTTATGAGGCAGGTTTTTCCCCGATCTGCCCGCCCCTTTATCTGCCCCTGTTTCTCAATGACGCAGTACCCGAGGAGCATAAAAGCGGCATCGACATGGGCCGTGACCTGCTCCGCCGCTCCCATGTGCTGGTGATCTGCGGCCACACCATGACCGAGGCCATGAAAAATGATATTGCCGTGGCCCAGCGGCTAGGAATTACCGCCACCACCCTTGAGGGCATCCTAACTGTGAGAAATGAAGGCAGATCTCTAAGGCTTAATAGTTGACAATTAGGCGTGAAAAAACGGCTTAATACCAACACTTTTTAGGGGTAAGCAATGATACTCCTATATGTTTATATACTGTTTCTTTTATAGGAAATGTTGTCAACATTTTTGAGTACATAGAGAGGCGGGAAAATAAGGCCCCGGAGCGATAGCCCGGGCCGCAGACAATAGGCGCATAGCGCCGGGACTTTGGGACAATTTGTCCCGAAGTCCAGCGGGTTTGGGGAACTCCCCAACAAGCATTTTTGCGGGCCTGCGGCCAGCATTTCGGAGTGTGGCCACACCCGAATTGCTTGCCATTTCGTGCGCTCCCGCTACATGGCGCAAAAAAACGGAGGTCACGCTTTTCTTACGCATCCTCCGTTTCTCTGGCTTTCTTAATACCCTCGGCTGTGACTTCTATCACGACAAGCTCTTTTTCATTCATAGAATTTAGGAGCACATCAATGTATTTTCTGCAAGAACTTGTCTGTGCCCCTCCGTCTGCATGAATAAACTGGTCTACTGAAATGTCTAACATAGTAATGAGTTTAACAAAAAGGTCGAAGCTGGGATATTGGCCTTTGTTCTCAATATTCATAATGGCACGGGAGTCACGGTCTACTAATTCCGCAACATAGGCTTGTGTCCAGCCCTTTTCTTCTCTGGCTCTTTTGAGAGCCGCCCCGAGGCCGTGAAAGTCAAACCTTCTTTCATTTTGGTTCATTCTCATATCATCCTATATCATTGTACATTTCGGGTTAAATTATGAGAATGTAATGAAATTTGATGTTAGGTAGTATTTTACTTCGTGTTGGTGCAGTCTCTAACTTGTATTATTCGAGGCAGAGAACTATAATCTATCCTATGGAGGTGCAAAATGGACTATATGACATTGAAAGAGGCCGCCGAGAAATGGGGCGTGACACCTCGTAGGGTAAATTATTATTGTGCCGGTGGGCGTATTCCCGGCGCTGTAAAGATGGCTGGTGTTTGGCTAATCCCCAAAACTGCGGAGAAGCCGATTGATGGCCGGACAAAACAAGGGAAGGAGCTGCGCCATGAATAAAATTTTGATTATAGATGATGACAGAGAACTGTGCGCTTTGATTAAACGCAGCGTACAATCGGAACATATAGAAGCCGATTTTTGTAATACCGGAAAAGAGGGCTTGCAGAAATTAAAAGAGCAGGAATACCAGCTTGTGGTGCTGGATGTGATGATGCCTGGTATGGATGGCTTTGAAACGCTGGAAGAAATCCGCAAAGAAAATAGCTTGCCGATTTTGATGTTCACATCCAAAAATGACAGCGTTTCTAAAGTGCGGGGCTTACGGGCCGGGGCGGACGATTATCTGACAAAACCGTTTGATATGGACGAACTGATTGCCCGTATTGTGTCCCTCATTCGCCGCTACACTCGTTTTAATCAGCAAGCCGGAACCATGCAAAAACTGGATTTTGACGGATTGCAGATTGACCTTGAAAATCGTTCTGTTACTACGGAAAACGGCACTTTTGAACTTCCGCCAAAGGAATTTGAGCTGCTCCTGTACTGTGCAAAACATCAAGGGAAAATTTTGACCAAACAGCAGATTTATGAGGAAGTATGGGGCGAAGAATATTTCTATGATGACAGTAACATTATGGCGATCATCAGCCGGCTTCGTAAAAAATTAGAAGTCAATCCTTCCAGTCCAAAGTATATCCAAACGGTCAAAGGGATTGGCTACCGCTTTAATAAGGAGGTGTAGCCAGTATGGAAATCATCGTTTTCTTGTCCATTGTGATTGCTGTTGTGGCTGTGCTGACCTCCATCTTTCTCGTTCGGCGCGTAAAAAAACAAATAGCAGAAATGACCGATGCGCTGGTTGATGTGAAAAACGGAAATGGCAACCGGCGTATTCTGTCTGCAACAAATGAACTGACAGCACCTCTTGCCTATGAAATCAATGAGATCGTTGTGCCTATGAAAGCAGGCTTTCAACTGTACGGCAGACAGAAGAAACCAACCGCCAGCTTATGACGAGCCTTTCCCACGATGTTCGGACGCCCCTTACCACTCTGATCGGGTATACTTGACGCCGCACACAAAGGACTGGTCACAGGAAAA
>ENA-OQCK01000671-OQCK01000671.1-human-gut-metagenome-genome-assembly--contig:-NODE-671-length-16507-cov-23.073626_pt1 | contig 16507 bp, 19 predicted proteins | sample MGYA00242498_ERZ504578 | MGnify/ENA primary metagenome ERZ504578 (study PRJEB26092, sample SAMD00036229) | human gut metagenome | host: Homo sapiens | study: EMG produced TPA metagenomics assembly of...
TACCGGAAGGATTACAAATCAACACATTGGTGATAGACACCAACATACCTGTAAACCGAATGAGTGCATTACTGTTTGAATTAGAAATGAAAGGGGTGATACGAGCACTGGCAGGAGGAGTGTACCGATTAATAATGTAACCATGTATCAATATACTCATGTACTCATTGACATACGGTAGCTGTATTGTGAACGGACACATGAGTATATTGATACATGGTCATTGCACTCCTAATTCGGCAAAGCCCATCGGGCTCTCGTTTTCCACCATCCTCACTGCTTTCAGCAATACATATCTAGCCGTTACCGGAGTGAAATAAACCGATTGGAGAATCGGATTATTCTTGATATTCGAGAATTCCCCGCTGCTCACCACTTGATTCACAGCATTGGCCTCCATACCCACTGAAATCTCATAAGCAGCTATCAGTCCTTTGTTATACTCGCTCTGGTCGGGTAGATAATGGAAGGAAGAAACAGTCTGTTCCGTACCTAAATCTATCAAAAGCGTATTGCCATCTACAAAGCAAGTCGTGGCGGCATCTTTATCCGCACATTTTCCGGCTTCCGCCTCATCTACCTGCGGCAATGTAAACGGATACGTTTTCAGTTCTTCCGCTTTCGCAGTAAACACATCCGGGGTTTCTCCTGCATAATAAGCCTCTATATTATTGATACACAAGCAAGCACGTGATTCCGTAAAGTTTATACGAAGTTTGTCCGTAGTGACTGTTTCAAAACGAAGCAAACGTTTATAACCGATTGTGGTTGTCTCTTCATTCAGCTTCACAGGCAGCCACTCCCCTTCTTTATTATATTCCACCACAAAGGATTGTACACGCTGCCCCAGCGGAATATATTCCTGCAACAGCATACGGTTCACCTTTTGCGGAGCCGGCCATTCAAACTCAATGACAGCCGATGTGACACTATCCTCCGTAGCCCAATATGTATCATATTCTCCATCCGTCACCGCCTTTGCAGTATATTTTCCACCCCGTTCATTGGAAACTATCGGAAGAACACCTTTCAACAGATTGTTTGCCAGCTGTTTCTGAACATTCTTATAAAAGTCAACCGCATTCGCCGAATCTACCGGATGAATCAGCCCATCCCGGTTTACAGGGAAATTGAGCAACAAAGTCGCATTGTGCCCCACACTGCGGTAATAAAGGTCTGTCAATTGCTCCACCGTCTTCACCCTGTTATCTTCCTCCGGATGATAAAACCAGCCCGGACGGATAGACACATCACACTCGGCAGCCGTCCACTGATTGCCGTCGGCATGACCGTATTGCAGTTCCCTGTATTTAGGATATCCCGGATAAACCTCTCCGGCACGCAGGAAAGACCAGTTTGTAGCTCCGGCAAAGCCATTCTCGTTACCTACCCAACGGCATCCGGGTCCGCCATCCGAGAAGACAACGGCCTGCGGCTGATATTTGTCGATCATCTCGTATGCACGCGCATAATCATAATAATTTTTCCGGTCTATGGTACGGGAGTCTTTGGCTCCGCCATACCAGCCATCCCCTCCATTAGCTCCATCAAACCAAATTTCGAACACCGGACCGTAATGGGTCAGCAATTCGTGTAACTGTTGATAGAAATAATCCACATATTCCGGAGTTCCATAATTGGCCTGATGCCTGTCCCACGGTGAGAGATAGACAGCGAATTTTATACCATACTTTTTACAAGCCTCCGAAAGGTCACGTACGATATCTCCTTTTCCATCCTTATAAGGTGTGTTACGGATACAATATTCGGTCAGCCCCGTAGGCCACAGACAAAACCCGTCATGGTGTTTTGCCGTAAGGATAACTCCTTTCATCCCTGCCGCCACAAAAGTTTTCACCCATTGCTCGCAGTCCAGTTTAACCGGATTAAACGTGGCAGGGTCAGAATCTCCATAACCCCATTCGCGGTCATTAAAAGTATTCAGTCCGAAATGCACGAAAGCATAAGTTTCCATTTTCTGCCAGTCCACCTGCTTTTTCTCGGGAACAGGAAGAACAGGCTCAGGAGCGTTCACCACCGGGGCGCAAGCATTCAGCAATGCGACAGCAGCCCCCAAGCATAAAAGGTTTGTGTGTCTTTTCATGTAGATTGTTAGTTAGTTTACATTGACACAAAGATAACATAAAATCCATTGGATGAAAACAAGAAACAGAATATTTTAAAAAATCAACGGCATTAAGGAGCTGATGATTAGGAGAATGGAAAGAAACAGAAGGTACTAAAAAAAGAAAGGAGCAACGCCTTGCTCCAACCTTTGTTAACCTTAAATCTAATACTATGAAAAAAATCACATGACAAATGTACAACTTACACTCAATACCTCCAAATATTTGTTCATTTTTGCTTTTCATTTAGTATTATTTCACAAAAACGTCCGTTTTCGCACACAGTATTACAATTCGATAAGAAAAACGGGGTTTAAAAAGGAATATGAAACATTATTCTATCAATATCATAGAATGATTCATTCCTGTCTGCTGGAAAGTAAAAAACAAAAAGAAAGTATTCCCTTATGTTATCCACCCAAAATAAAAGTAAGTCCCCTGCCCTTCTCATTATCCAACCGCCAAAACTTGCAAATTCTATCCAATCGCTTCACAAACCCTTTCAAGTCCGAAAATAGAACATTTAATAAGTCTTTTTTCAGATTTTATCACCTATATTTGCTTCATACATAATGGTAATTCATGGAAAAACGCACTACTATATTCAGCATATTTGTGCTTTTGTGCCTACTGCCAAATAGCATTTATGCCCGGACAATAGAGTACGAAACCCCCAAAGACACCACGTTGGACATGACGCTCTATTTTGACCTGAATGCCCGACAGGTAGACAAGGATTACCAAGGAAACGGTAAAACGCTGACGGTATTGGATTCTCTACTTGCCAATCCTGCCCACAGCATCCATCTTAATTCCATTATTCTGGTTTCACCGGATTTATATAATGGTAAAAAAGAACAGGGCATACCGCTGGGACAAAAAAGAAGTGAGGAAGTAAAAGTGTTCTTATGTGGGAAATATCCGCAGGTCAATACCGCCCAAATCTGTATCCGCAAAGGAGAAGAGTACGGGGATGCCTTACAGAAACTGATACTGGACGACAGACTGGTCCCCGACCGGGAAGATGTATTGGCATTGATAGATTATCACCATAACAATCCCGTAAAAATGCAAGATTTCTTGCAACACCTGGACGCCGGCATACCTTATCAGTATATTTCTGACCGAGTGCTACCGGAACTCAGACGGACAGAGATAAGAGTCTGCCTGTCTTATCCGGAAGAAAACGGAGGAAAAAACTCCTCCGCAGAACAGGCAGCAAGGATAGAAGAAACCGAATTCATACCGATTGACAGGAAAACGACCGTTACGCCAATGACGATGCAAGTACTTCCACAGAAGGAAAGAACACAAGTAATAATAGAAACAGAAAAAACAGTAATAAAGGCAGAAAAGAAAAAAGAGACAAAAGAGAAACGGGGAGAAAAGCCCAAAGAAAAGGCAGCAAGAAGAGTCCAGACAGCCGACAACACAGTGCTTGCACTGAAAAATAATTTATTGTACGATCTGGCACTGGCACCTAATATAGAAATAGAAATTCCTGTAGGAAAGAGATGGTCAGTGAATATGGAATATAAAAGCCCCTGGTGGTCCAACAGCAGTAAAGAAATCTGCTACCAACTGATTTCGGGAGGAATAGAAAGCCGTTACTGGCTGGGCAACCGTGAACTACACAACCGATTGAACGGACATTTCTTTGGATTGTATATCGAAGGAGGTATCTACGACTTTCAGTTTAAAGGAGACGGCTACCAAGGTAAATATTACGGTGCGGCAGGATTCACTTATGGATATTCCACTTTGTTGTCACGACATCTGGCATTGGAATTCAGCTAGGCATAGGCTATCTGACCACGGAATATCAAAAATATACTCCCTATGAGGGATCACTAGTCTGGATGAGTAGCGGAAATTACACCTTTATAGGCCCTACGAAAGCAAAAATTTCGTTGGTATGGTTGATAACCAAGAAAAGAGGGAGAAAATGAAAAAGACAAGGTACGCAATTCTTGTACTTTTATCTTCACTATTGACTTTAGTGGGATGCAGCCGCCGCGAGATTCTGGACGATTACCCCGTAACAGGAATAAACATCCGTCTGAATTGGGAAGGAGTAACCGACCGTCTGCCGGAAGGAGTCCGGATCATCTTCTATCCCAAGGACGGCCAAGGAAGGAAGATTGATACCTACTTACCGGCGAAAGGCGGAGAAATAAAAGTACCTCCGGGACATTACTCGGCAGTGATTTACAATTATGACACCGAAGTAGTGCAAGTAAAAGACGAAGGCAGCTACGAAACAATAATGGCATGTACAGGAAGCTGTACGGGACTGGGTGCCGAGGAAACGAAAGACATGGTATGGGGACCGGATAATTTTTATGTAGCAACCCTGGACGATGTAGAGATAGGAAAAGAGGAAGAATTACCGACACTAGAGGTAAAACCTAAATCTGTGGTAACCACTTACACTTTTTCAATAAAGACAGAAGGGCTGAAAAATGTTGCATCCATCCTGGGCAGTGTTTCCGGAATGGCTGAATGTTACCACCTGGGCAAAGGAGCCAGCCTATGCCGGTTCGCTCCTATTTATTGTGAAACCAGTAAAGGGAATGGGGCTATAAAAGGGAGTTTTACCTGCTTTGGGCATCCCAAACTGACGCAAGCAAGAGCCGATATCACTCAGTTTCTGAACTTGATTATAGTAAAAGTGGATGGTTCCAAACAGGAAGCGAAAGTAGAAATAACGGAAGCGGTAAAACCTCCTGAAGATAAAGACGAACCGGGAGGAGGTGATGAAAAACCTCAAGAGCCGGAGATAGAGATCGAACTTCCGGATGATGAGAAGATTGTGGTGGATGATGTAGAGATTCCTCCTGATGAAAGTGGCGGTGGATTTGATGGGAACGTTAGTGACTGGGATGATGAAACGAATGTAGAATTACCGGTCGGTTAAAATATAGAATAAAGAGTCATAGAATTATTAACTTAAAACATAGGATATGAAGAAGATTTTATTTGCAGCTTTAGCTGCATTGGCAATCACAAGTTGCTCACAGAATGAGATTGATGGTATTGACAATGGAACTCCAAAAAGTAAAAATGAGATAGGAGTAAACACGATTGTCAAAAAGAGTTCAAGGGCCACTGTTACAAGTAATAGTAGTTTCACGTCTTTTAAATTACATGCCTATATAATTAAAAGCAGCGATATCGCCACTTCAGGATGGGGTAACGCGTATATGGATGGCATAGAATATAAAGGAGGTCAAGGTAATTGGACTACAACAAGTGGTACTTTTTATTGGCCTATAACAGAAATGCAATTTTTTGGATATACCGATGATGTAACCTATACAGCACCTGCTAGTTCCAGCGCTTATCCCACCATCAGCTATACCCTTCCTGATACCCCGGCCGATCAGAAAGATATTATAGTAGCTTATTCCAAAGATATAACTAAGCCAAGTGATAATACATTAAACCTTACATTCCAACACATCTTAACCCGTATAAACTTTGCTGCAAAACTAGCTGACAGCAACTATACTTACACAGTTGAAAGCATAACTATCACCGGTGCAAAAGGTGGTGCCGCAACGTACACATTCGGAGGAACTGAAGGAAAAGGTGGAAATTGGAATATCACAGGAAGTGCACCTGCTAGTGGTTATAGCTATACATTTGATAACACCGTAACAGCCAAAGATGATATTTATGATTATACACAAAATAATAATTCATTAATGCTGTACCCACAATCTCTTACTGATGCTAAAATTACAGTCAAGTATAAAACAGAGAAAGATAATGCAACATTCTTTAACGGATCAAAAGAAGTAGCTTTAACAGGAGAATGGACTAATGGGCAAAGTATCCGCTATATACTAACTTTACCGGTTGGTGCAGAAAAAATGAGTGTAAACACAACATATGATGAAGATTGGAATGCCACTGATAACGAGCAAACTCCTAAAACTCCTGTATTATAAGAAACCAACAAACTATAAATTAATGAATTTACAAATCCCCCGACAAACATACAGATAAACATAACAATTCCCCGCTCCGCAATGAAACACCGCATCATCCCCTCTATCATTTGCGATTTCATTTGCGGAGCATTTTTACCTGTTGACAATCAGCCGTCCTCAATCATAAAATACCCCTAGAAACAACCACATCCATCGTCACAGGGCTGACTCCGGTAATGAAACAGCGTTTGATGCTGGAATAGGTACCGGATTTTATCTTGTTGAAGAATGCACGCAGATATCCTTCCTTGTGCGTTTCCTTCGTATATCGGTGCAGGCTTTCGGCATCCGAAAGGATGGCATTGATAAAATGGTCATACTCATCGATAAAAAGATAAATATCCTGACCAGCACGCTCACACTCATGATAAAGATAGTCTAATTGTTCTACCGCCCCATTCTTTGCGTCCAACTGTTCTTTGATACCCTGCGGCAGGTATTCCGCATAAATATCACAGAAATAGTCGAAACAGGTTTGGCAATGTGCGTCCAATCCGGCACGATAGTTATGCAGTTCGCCAATGATACCGGAGAAATTGAGATACAATACCAAGTAGCTGTTCCAGTCACGTGTAAGATACTTCCCTATGTAGAGGTCTCCAAACAGGGCGTCGAATTTATCCTTGGTTCGTACATCATAGTAATGTTACAGCATATTCAGCGTCAGACTTTTGCCGAAACGACGCGGACGGATAAAGAAAAAATAACGGTTGGAGCGTTCTATCAACGGGATATACATGGTCTTGTCCACATAATAATAACCATCAAGGCGTATATCCGCGAAATTCATCATGCCGTAGGGCAATAATTTCTTATCTGATGATACTACAAATTCCATAATCTATGCTGTTTTAGCCGGTATACCTCCCCATGAGGTACACACAAAGATACTTTCTTTCTGCTACTTTCCCAACAATTGCAACTTCTTTTTGTTTGGCCACACAATTTAGCCCTCTATGCTCATGCCCACAGGCTATCGTTTTCCGTAACGGCAGAAGACAAACAAGTGGAAACAGGATTCTTCGGTCTTTTTCTTGAAACTTATTGCAAATTATCCATATTTGACCTACATTTGTCAAATCAAAAAAAAGAACACAAGCGTCTCTAACATCTATATATGTCTGGTCTGCCCTGTAATGAAAGGATGGATTGTACCCAATGCCCTAAAGCAGTGGAGAACAGCATCCATTACACACATAACAAAAAAGGTTTCCACTTACCCCCACATAAGTGTGAAACTAATATCTTATTTTTCTTACTCAAAGGCCAAATACTCATCAATAGTGAAGAATATGCCGGTACTATCATCAATCCCGGAGAATTTGTACTGCAAGCTATCGCATCAAAAGTGGAAATACTGGCCATGACAGACTCGGAAGGTATTCTGTACACATTCGATGACCCCAAAGCTTTCTGTTATGACCGCTATACCTATATATTGAAAAACGTGCCCCCGCCACTCATCTCCGAGCCACTTAAAATAAAGCCCGAAATAAAGCTTTTCCTTGAAGGGGTTACCTCCTATCTGAATACAGACAAAATCTGTAAAGAACTGCTTGAATTCAAGCGTAAAGAACTGTATTATCTACTGGCGCACTACTATACAGACTATGAGCTTTCCCCCATTGTACACAGTTTGTCCAAGTATACCAACAGCTTTGAATATTTTATATTAAAACACCACAAGCAAATAAAGTCTGTAGAAGACTTCGCACAACTGGGCGGCTATAGCGTCACCACCTTCCGCCGTATTTTCAAGGCTATCTTCAACGAACCGGCCTATGAATGGATGATGAAGCAGCGCAAAGAAAGCATCCTCTACCAATTGCGCTATACAGAGGCTTCCATCTCCGAAATCTGCTTCGAACATGGATTCGAATCTCTCTCACATTTCTCCAACTTCTGTAAGAAGTTCTTTGGCGATTCTCCCAGAAACATCCGTAAAAAGAAAAGAAGAAACTCCACCCAATATATAACGATAAAAAATGCCCCACCAAAGGCAGGGCATTCTCAAATATCAAGTAAAACTAACCGTGATTAGTCTTTCAGCTTCGCAGCAATAAATTCACGGTTCAAACGAGCGATGTTGCTGATAGAAACCAACTTCGGACATTCTGCCTCACAAGCACGAGTGTTTGTACAGTTACCAAAGCCCAGTTCATCCATCTTGCTCAACATAGCTTTTGCACGACGTGCAGCTTCCACTTTACCCTGAGGTAACAGTGCCAACTGGCTGACCTTTGCAGAAACAAACAACATGGCAGAACCATTCTTACATGCAGCAACACAAGCACCACAACCGATACATGCAGCAGCATCCATAGCCTCGTCAGCAATAGGTTTTGCAATAGGAATTGCGTTAGCGTCAGGAATACCACCGGTATTGATTGACACGTAACCACCGGCCTGCATAATTTTGTCGTATGCGCTACGGTCTACCATCAAGTCGCGGATTACCGGGAAACCGGCAGAACGCCAAGGCTCAACAGTAATGGTGTCACCGTCTTTGAAACGACGCATATAAATCTGGCAGGTAGTAGCACCTGTAGCAGGTCCGTGAGGATGTCCGTTGATATACATAGAGCACATACCGCAGATACCTTCGCGACAGTCGTGGTCGAATACGATAGGTTCTTTACCTTCATTGATAAGCTGCTCGTTCAAGATGTCCATCATTTCCAGGAATGAGGTATCACCCGGAATATCTTTCATTTGGAAGGTATCAAAATGTCCTTTGTCCTTAGGACCTTTCTGACGCCAAACTTTCAGTGTGAAACTTATATTTTTATCCATGATTTCTATACAATTAATAATTAAGACTTATAGTTACGAGTTTGAACCTTAACGACTGATAGTTCAAATCTTCCTTGATCAATTCGGGTTCTTTTCCTTCACCGGTGTATTTCCAGCAAGCTACATACGAGAACTTGTCATCGTGACGAAGTGCTTCACCTTCCGGAGTCTGGTGTTCTTCACGGAAGTGACCACCACAAGATTCCTCACGGTTCAATGCATCGTAAGCCATCAGCTCACCGATTTCGATGAAATCAGCCAGGCGGATTGCCTTTTCAAGTTCTACATTCAATTCATTAGCTTCACCCGGAATGCGAAGGTCGCTCCAGAAGGTCTTTCTTACTTCTTTCAGTTTAGCCAGAGCAGTAGTCAAAGATTCCTTGGTACGTCCCATACCTACAAAGTCCCACATGATGTGACCCAGCTCCTTGTGAATAGAGTCTACAGAACGATGACCCTTGATATTCATCAGTCTCTGGATCTTATCGTTTACAGCCTTTTCGGCAGCTACGAATTCGGGAAGGTCTGTTGAGAAACGGGGAACCTGAATCTGGTCTGACAAATAGTTCTGGATAGTGTAAGGCAATACGAAGTAACCGTCAGCCAATCCCTGCATCAATGCAGATGCACCCAAACGGTTTGCACCGTGGTCAGAGAAGTTAGCTTCACCGATAGCATACAGACCCTTGATAGAGGTCATCAGTTCATAGTCAACCCAGATACCACCCATCGTATAATGGATAGCCGGGAAGATCATCATCGGAGTTTTATACGGATTTTCATCAGTGATTTCTTCGTACATATCGAACAAGTTACCGTAACGGGCACGAACTACATCTTCACCCAGACGATCGATAGCATACTTAAAGTCGAGGAATACAGCCAAACCTGTGTTGTTCACACCGAAACCTGCGTCGCAACGTTCTTTCGCAGCACGTGAAGCAACGTCACGAGGAACCAAGTTACCGAATGCCGGATAACGACGTTCCAGATAGAAGTCACGGTCTGCATCAGGTATATCAGTCGGTTTCTTAGTTCCTGCCTGCAATGCTTGGCATCTTCCAGCTTTTTCGGAACCCAAATACGTCCGTCATTACGCAATGACTCAGACATCAAAGTCAGTTTAGACTGCTTGTCACCGTGTACAGGAATACAGGTCGGGTGGATCTGTGCAAAACAAGGATTAGCAAAATAAGCACCTTTGCGGTAAACCTGCATAGCAGCCGATCCATTTGACGCCATAGCGTTGGTAGACAAGAAATAAGTATTACCATAACCACCGGTACCGATTACTACTGCGTGAGCAGCAAAACGTTCAATCTTACCTGTAACCAAGTTACGGGCAATGATACCACGGGCGCGTTCCACACCTTCGTTATCCTTAATCAGCACAACGTCCAACATTTCATAACGAGTGTACAATTTCACGTTACCACGCTGAACTTCACGGCTCAATGCAGAATAAGCACCCAACAACAACTGCTGTCCGGTTTGGCCGCGGGCATAGAATGTACGTGATACCTGAGCACCACCGAATGAACGGTTGTCAAGCAAACCACCGTATTCGCGAGCGAAAGGAACACCTTGAGCTACGCACTGGTCGATAATAGCATTTGACACTTCGGCCAGACGGTAAACGTTGGCTTCGCGTGCACGGTAGTCACCACCTTTAATTGTATCATAGAAAAGACGGTAAACGGAGTCACCATCATTTTGATAATTCTTAGCAGCATTGATACCTCCCTGTGCAGCGATGGAGTGTGCACGACGGGAGAGTCCTGGATACAGAAGTTTAATACCTTGAAACCCAGAGCACCCAGTGAAGCAGCAGCCGAAGCACCTGCCAAACCGGTACCTACCACAATAATGTCAAGACGACGTTTGTTGGCAGGGTTTACCAATTTTTGATGAGCTTTATAATTGGTCCATTTCTCGGCTAAAGCGCCTTCAGGAATTTTAGAATCTATAGTAGCCATATTCATTTACAATTTTATCATTTACAATTTACGATTAGCAAGCACCACAAGCGAGTGATTTTACGAAGTAGATAACGACTACTGCTGCAAAACCAAGAACTACCAAAGTAGAGTAGATGTTACCAATAGTCTTCCAACGCTCGAACCAGATTTTGTTGCTCCAGCCCAATGTCTGCAAAGCGCTCCAGAATCCGTGAGTCAGGTGGAACCATAAAGCTGCTAACCAAATGAGGTAAAGCACTGTAAATACAGGGCATCCGAATGTTTCACGGATGTAAGCGGCACCGTCTGTAGGGCCGAACGCACCTAAATCATGAACACCGATGATTTCGGCAAACTGCATTTTGTACCAGAAATTGGCAAAGTGAAGAGCCAATCCGGCAATGACGATAATACCCAGGACAAGCATGTTCTGAGATGCCCATTCCACAGTTTTAGGTTTAACGTTCACTGCATAGCGTTCGCTACCACGAGCTGCACGGTTCTGCATGGTCAACCAGAAAGCGTAGATGATGTGGATTACGAACAGAGCAGCCAGTCCGGCAGTTGCAACCAACGCGTACCAGTTAGCTCCCAAGAATTCACAAATCATGTTGTAAGCATCTTCCGAGAAGAGCGCAACAAGGTTCATCGCCATGTGAAACGTCAGAAACAGGACAAGGGCGATACCTGTGACACTCATCACCACTTTCCTTCCAATAGATGAATTACTTAACCACATAAATGATTGAATTTAAATTATTTAATTGTTAGAACTAAAAATTCTGTTAAAAGCTGTGTATTCACGATGCAAAAGTAAAGGAATTCTAGCGATAATACAAGGAATTATGGAAATTATTCTTTAATTCGGGAAGGGTAAATGCGAATTACATTATTTTTCTATCTTTGTACCGAACAAAAACCAAACAAAATGGATATACGAAGAATTATTTTCCTCTTGTTGACAGTAAGTTTTACATTCAGCCTCCCGGCCCAGAATATAGATATCAACACATTGAAAACCATCAATAAATGGAAGGTACACGGCCTCAGCAGAGGACTATCCGCCAGCGGAGTGATTCTGCCCGTAGGAGTGCCTGCCGCCATGGGACTCTATGCATTGATAAAGAAAGACCAGCCGATGCTGAAAGATGCCGTTTACATAGGAACCAGTGTGATTGAGGCGGTAGGTATCACATACGCTGCCAAACATATCATAGGACGTGACCGGCCTTTTGTAAAGTATCCGGATAAGATTCATGCATACGGAGCACCGGATGCAGACAGCCCGTCGTTTCCTTCAGGACACACAGCCGCCGCTTTTTCCCTGGCAACTTCGCTTTCTATCACTTATCCCAAATGGTATGTCATCGCTCCTTCTGCCGTATGGGCCTGTGGAGTGGGGTTTGCACGAATGAACCAAGGAGTGCATTATCCCAGTGATGTAGTGGCAGGAGCAGCGATCGGAGTAGGATGTGCTTTTGCAAATATTTATGTAAACCGATGGCTGAATAAGGTGCTGTTCGGGAGACAGATAAAGTGATGGTTGGATGCAGGAGTGCAACTATGCGCCCCTGCAGTTAATATAAAGTCTTGACTATCGTTTTTTTAGCAGCAATCCTTCAAAATCCGGTTGTTCCAGCAGCTCCAGTGCTTTCCTGATACTTTCATTGGCATCATTGATGAGTGATAATACTCATTCATATCCCATAAATCACGGGCTATCAATGCTTTCATCTGCAATTTCAGCAAAGGAAGGGCCTTCTGGTATTCTTCTTCATTATATTCCACTCCCATCTCCTTGCCGGTAGCAACCAGTTGTGCCAACATATCCGGAGTCACTTCAAAACGTTTGTAGAATTCATTGAAAGTCTTGTATTTGCCCAGCCATTCTTTACGATGGGCATCAATAAAATGAAAGTGAGCTTTCATCAACGCCCCTTTATCACGCAACTGACGATGATATTTAGTATAGAGAGTCGTATCAATCGGCACAAAATAATCGGGCATAATTCCCCCACCGCCATATACCGTACGAGCCAGCTTATGAGTTTTGAACTTCAGTGAATCCGGGAAGTGAATGCTGTCTTCACTCATCATCTCTCCTTTATTATAACGGTCTATCAGGTCCTCATTATACTTTTCAATGCTTTCGTAAGGTTTCTGGATACAACGTCCGGCAGGAGTATAATAACGGGCCACCGTCAAACGAATCATCGACCCGTCCGGCAAATCAATGGGACGCTGCACCAAGCCTTTACCAAAGCTGCGCCGGCCCACAACGACTCCTCTGTCCCAATCCTGAACAGCTCCGGTCACAATCTCACTGGCAGAAGCGAGAATTCATCGACCAATACAATCAGACGACCATTCTGGAACTCGCCCGTACCTTTAGCAAAAAATTCACTACGGGGATTACGACGGCCTTCCGTATAGACTATCAGTTCCTTTTTGCCCAGAAACTCGTTGGCAATATCGATGGCAGCGTTCAAATAACCTCCGCCATTGCCTTGCAAATCAAGAATCAAATCTTTCATCCCTTTTTTCTGCAATTCAGCTAACGCTTTCTTGAACTCTTCATGGGTAGTGGCGGCAAAACGGTTGATACGGATATAACCAATCTTATCTTTAATCATATAGGAAGCATCCAGGCTGTAAACAGGTATTTTATCCCTTTTCACCGTAAAAGGGAGCAGTTCCTTCACCCCTCGGCGAAGTATTTTCAAATTCACTTTTGAATCTTTAGGACCACGAAGACGACGCATGATATCTTCGGTGCTCATCTTTACACCGGCTATCAGCGTATCTTCCACCATGACGATACGATCGCCGGCCAGAATACCTGCTTTTTCGGAAGGACCGCCCGATACGGGCTGTATCACCAACAATGTATCTTCTGCCATATTGAACTGTATGCCGATACCTTCAAAGTTTCCCTGCAGCGGCTCGTTCATTTTCTTCACTTCCTCCGGGTCGGAATAAGTAGAATGAGGATCAAGCTGTTCCAGCATTTTTACGATGGCTTCCTCTACAAGTTTCCCCTCATTGACTTCGTCTACATAAAGGTTGGCAATGGCAAACTCCGCCAACTGTAATTTGCGTGCCGGAGAATTCAGAAACTTATTTTCCTGAGCCTGTACGGCTACAATAGAAAAAAAGCAGGCAATCAAGCCTGCAAAGTACATAGTATATTTCATGATCAGTCTATTTTCATTCCTTCAGGTAAGAATGGTGTTACGTCTTTACCAAACTGCAATAATTCTCTCACAATAGTAGAGCTGATAGAAGTAAGTTCCGGCTCCGTAAATAACAGAATAGTTTCTATACCGGCCAGTTTCCGGTTGATATCGGCTATGGTTTCCTCATATTCAAAATCGTGTACGGTGCGGATTCCACGAACAATGAACTGCGCTTCTTTAGCTCTGGCAAAGTCTATGGTCAAACAATCGTAAGCGTCGATCTTTACCCGGGGATCATCAGCAAAAAGTTTCTCAATCATCTCCACTCGTTTCTCTGTAGGAAACCAAGTCTTCTTATTCTCATTGATACCGATACCGATTACCACTTCATCCATAAAGGTCAATGCTCTTTTCACGACCGAATAATGGCCGATGGTAAAAGGGATCAAATGTCCCCCGGAAATATGGCTCTTCTCATATTTGTTAGTGATTCACGCAATGTCTTCTTCTATAACAAGGTTATCTATAATAAAATTCTGACGTTCCATGGTGTTCTTACCCATATAAAACTCCAGCAATTCTTTCACCAGGTCAGTCTTGCGGAGGGAAACTTGCTCCAGACGCATGTCTTTGCCGATAAAGTGCTTGAATTCATCGGGTGAGATCTCTCCCAAACCTTTGAATCGGGTAATTTCGGGATTGGGGCTTAACCGTTCGATAGCGGCAATCCGTTCTTCTTCCGAATAACAATATACGGTTTCATAAACTCCTTTCTTGCGGTTGCGGACACGGAATAAAGGGGTTTGAAGGATATATACATGACCTTTCTTTATCAAGTCAGGGAAGAATTGCAGGAAGAAAGTAATAAGCAATAAACGGATGTGCATACCGTCTACATCAGCATCTGTAGCTACAATTACCTTATTATATCGTAATCCTTCCATACCGTCCTCTATGTTCAGAGCAGCCTGAAGCAGGTTAAACTCTTCATTCTCATATACAATCTTCTTGGTCAGCCCGTAAGAATTCAACGGCTTACCACGCAAACTGAATACTGCCTGAGTATTTACATCACGGCTCTTGGTGATAGAACCGCTTGCCGAGTCTCCCTCGGTAATGAAGATGCAGCTTTCCTCCTTCTTGTCCCCTTTGACATCGTTCAGATGAAAGCGGCAGTCACGTAACTTCCGGTTATGAAGATTTGCCTTCTTGGCTCGCTCACGTGCCAGTTTCGTCACTCCGGCTATCGCTTTACGCTCTTTCTCCGACTCCTGAATCTTCTGCAACATCACATCGGCCACGTCCGTATGCTTGTGCAGATAGTTATCGACCTCAGTCTTTACAAAATCACCTACAAATTTATTGACGGTAGGACCACCGGGAGCCATATTGGTAGAGCCCAGCTTGATTTTAGTCTGACTTTCGAACAACGGTTCCTCCACATTGACGGCAATGGCAGCCACCAGTCCGTTACGGATATCGGAATAATCCATGTTCTTGTTGAAATATTCCTTGATGGTACGGGCAATATGCTCTTTGAAAGCACTTTGATGCGTACTCCCTGAGTCGTATGCTGTCCGTTGACAAAAGAGTAATACTCTTCACCATACTGGCCGGTATGCGTAAAGGCTATCTCAATATCTTCTCCCTTCAAATGATGATGGGATATAATCCCACAGCCGTCATGTTGTCGTTAAGCAAATCCACCAACCCGTTACGGGACAAGATACGCTGACCGTTATAGATAATGGCCAGTCCTGTATTCAGATAGGTATAATTGCGGAGCATGGTTTCCACAAACTCCGGACGGAAACTGTAATTCTCAAATAACAGGTTATCCGGTTCAAAGAAAATATAAGTACCGTTCTCCTCTGTTGTATTTTGTGTGGTATCCGTCAACAAGTCTCCCTTGGCAAAGGTAGCGATACGCACCTTTCCATCACGATAGCTGCGCACCTCGAAGCGCGAACTCAATGCGTTGACAGCTTTCACACCGACCCCATTCAGTCCGACACTCTTCTTAAACGCCTTACTGTCATATTTACCTCCCGTATTCAGCACACTTACAGCCTCAATAAGTTTTCCCTGCGGAATACCCCGACCATAGTCACGCACGCTGACACAGAGATTTTCTTCAATGATAATCTCAATCTTTTTACCCGCCTGCATTTTGAATTCATCGATACTGTTGTCGAGAACTTCTTTCAGAAGGACGTAGATACCGTCCTCGGCATGTGATCCGTCACCCAACTTTCCAATATACATACCGGGACGGGTACGCACATGCTCCATGTCACTGAGGTGGCGGATGTTATCGTCGGTATATTCTACAGCGGGATTGTTTATCAGTTCGTTGTTTTCTTCCATATTGACTTATCACATTTTTATATATCGTTGTTACAGAATACTCTTTTTATAAGCACGACGGCGTTTATGCTGCTCGGTCTTGAAATATTCCC